>ERZ795049.20-NODE-20-length-292778-cov-29.888109_pt1 | contig 292778 bp, 254 predicted proteins | sample MGYA00375133_ERZ795049 | MGnify/ENA primary metagenome ERZ795049 (study PRJEB30178, sample SAMN05720147) | activated sludge metagenome | isolation source: anaerobic digester from wastewater treatment plant | place: Japan | collected 2015-04-20 ...
TCCTGCAGCGCAGCCGCTCCGCTTTGGCATTGCTCTCCGCGAAAGAAGAACTTCTGAACGGGCGCCCTTTGGGCGGCAAATCCGGTAAATTTGCCATCGCGGAGGACGAATCCGTCCGGTCTATTTGCCTGCGGTTGAAAACTGAGGGATATGTTGCTTCCGCTGAGGCTGTTTGCACGTTTTTGACCTATTCCGGGCTGGACCGAATGGTTCAAACCGGAACATTCACGATTAAGCAGCAATACACCGCGCTTGAGATTGCGCGGCGAATCGCCGACCCAAACGCCCGAGATATTGCCTTTATCGTTTTTGCTGGCTGGCGCCTGGAAGAAGTCGCGGCCGCGGTTGAAGCCGCTGGTTTTGCTTTCAGCGGGCAGGAGTTTCTGGGTCATGCCCTTCAGCCGACTGCGGCTGAACGCGCGCTGTTAAATATCCCCGGGAACGAGACCCTGGAGGGGTATATCTTTCCTGATGCGTATAGCTTTGAGCCGGATATCACGCTGGAAAACATGGTCGCGGTGATTCTGGAACGATTTTCCGCGGCTTCGCAGGATCCACGCGTACAGGAAGGCTTGACCCGACAGAATCTCAGCCTGCACCAGGCGGTTATCCTGGCCTCAATAATTGAACGTGAAACCCGGGCGGACGAAGAGAAAGCCCTGATGGCGTCGGTATTCTATAACCGTCTGGAAGCTGGCATGCGCCTGGAGACTGACCCAACTGTTCAATACGCGCTCGGTTATGACCCGGTCGGGAAAACCTGGTGGAAAAGCCCGCTATCCCTGGACGATTTGGCTGTAAACTCGCCTTATAACACCTATCAAAACAGCGGCTTACCTCCCGGCCCCATTTCAAACCCCGCCCTGGCAACCCTGATTGCCGCGGTCCAACCGGAAGAAAGCCCCTACTTTTTCTTTCGGGCACGCTGCGACGGCAGCGGAACGCACGTTTTTTCAATAACTTTTGAAGAGCATCTCAATAATGCCTGTCCTTGATAATTCGGAGGAAAAATGATTACATTGGGAATTGATATTGGTGGTTCCGCAACGAAAGGCGCGTTGGTCGATACCGTTAGCGGCAGGATGGTCTCGGACCGCATCCGGTTTGAGACCGAAGCGCCGGTGAAGCCGCGGGAAGTGGCCGCGCTGGTGGAAAAAATCCGAAAAAAGCTGGGCTATCACGGCCCGATTGGCGCGGGGTATCCGGGGGTAGTGAAAAATGGCGTGGCACTGACAGCCGCGAATCTGCACAAAAATTGGATCGGCACGGATGTAGGCGCTCTGATATATAACCAAACCGGTCAGATTACCACCGTCCTGAACGATGCTGACGCGGCAGGGCTGGCGGAAATGCGATTTGGAGTGGAAGAGGCCAGGCGCCACAAAACGGTTCTCTTCCTCACAATCGGCACAGGCATCGGCTCTGCGCTCTTTGTGAACGGTCACCTGCTTCCGAATACTGAGCTGGGACACCTGAAAATCCGGGGTAAAGACGCGGAGCACCGCGCCTCCGACGCGGTCCGCCAAAGAGACAATCTGAGTTGGAAGCGGTGGGGCAAGGCGTTTACGGAACTGCTGCAAACTTACGAGTTTCTATTCAACCCCGACCTGATTATCCTTGGCGGGGGTATCAGCTCCAAGTACGACAGCTTCGCCGAGTATCTGAAGGTGGATACAAAAATCCTCCCCGCCAAGCTGGAAAACACTGCCGGGATTATCGGGGCGGGGATGGCTGCCCAGGAATCCTCTGAATTAAGGGATCAGGAGAGCAGCGCCTCGTAGCCGGGGCCTTTTTCAAAGAAATCCCGATTGACCTGAATGAATTCGGTCAGGTCAACGACCTCTCCGGGAGCCAGAACGCGTGTGGCAGGGATGTGGACTGGCTCGCCTTCATAGGTAACCGTGTCCAAGGGCTGCTCATAGCCGGGAGTCCCAACGGGCGCGCTCAGCACTTCGCCGCCGGCTGCTGTGTACGCTTCCGGGACGTCATGCAAGGTAAAAATCGCGCCGTAAGGGCATTCCGGGATGCAAGCCCCGCAATCGATACAGGTGTTTGGGTCAATATAAAAGAGCGGATACTCTTCTTCAGGTTTTCCGGGGACAATACATGCCACAGGGCAAGCCACCACGCAGCCGCCGTCCCGCAGACATAAATTGGTAATTACATGAGCCATTTTTCACTCCAGCGGTAAAATCATCGCATTAGTTTAACACAGTTCCGGAAGGGCATCAGTTGGCACAGTCCAAGCGCTTCAGTTCTTTTATTTTACTCTTCATCAGCATCCTGGCTGTGTCTACGGCTGCGATTCTTATCAGGCTCGTAAACGACCAGGTTTCCGCGCTGGTCATCGCCGCCTACAGACTGGGCTTGTCTGCCTGCCTGAGCGCGCTGATATATTTTGGGAGCCGGCACGGACAGGCAAAACCCAATAAACGTCAGTTCATCTGGATGGCGTTTTCGGGCGCTTTTCTGGCTGCACATTTTGCCGCCTGGATCAGCTCATTGGAATATATCAGCGTCAGCAGCTCGGTTATCCTGGTCACGACGACGCCTCTATGGGTAGCCCTGCTCTCACCGCTGGTGCTCAAAGAGAAGGTTCCGCCCGGTTTTTATTTGGGGATGCTGTTCGCGCTTTTGGGTGGGGTTGTCATCGCGTTCAGCGGTCCGTGTAAATTATCCGGTTCCGGGTTGGCATGCGCTGGAAAAATGCTGGACAGCAGCCCGGAGACTCTCAGGGGAATGCTTTTGGCTTTGGCAGGCGCCTGGATGGCTTCCGGATATATGTTGATTGGAAGGAAAATACGGGCTGAAACAGACAATTCGCAATACACACTGGTCGTTTACGCATTCGCGGCGCTAATCCTGATTTTGACGGCGGTTTTTCGTGGTGAAAAGCTTTATGGGTACTCTCCGCGGGTATATACTATCTTCCTGGCAATGGCGCTCATCCCGCAGATGTTGGGGCATTCAATCCTGAATTACTCGCTCAAATCGCTCCCCGCGACCGTCGTTTCCATCGCCCTGTTGGGAGAGCCGATTGGCTCCACGATTCTCGCGATCATCTTTCTGAAAGAAATACCGTCAATGCTGGAAGTCATTGGCGGTATTCTGATTTTGGTGGGTATTACGATCGCGGTTTTGCCCGCAAAAAAAGCTAATGCGGCTTGACCGCTCCGCTCATTTCTGAGTTTATTTTTGCGGTGTATCGCTGCTTTTCTTCCGGAGATAAACGGCTGTAGAGCAGGTTCATTTCCCACAGGCGCTGCTTCAGGGAATTGGTCAGCACGTTGGGCAGCATGCGCCAGGACCAGTTGCCGCTCTGAGAGCCGGGCAGGTTCATCCTGGCTTCGGTTCCCAGGGAGAGCAGGTCTTGCATGGGCGCGACCACATACCGGGCGACGGATTGCCAACAGGCGCGGATCATCGACCAGGCAATATCTTCACCCGAGACGTTCAGGTAACGCCGGCAAAAATCCTGTTCTCGCGCGGTGGCATGGTCATACCAGCCTCTGGCGGTATTGTTATCGTGTGAGCCAGTATACGCGAAACAGTTGACCGGATAGTGATGGGGAAGGAAATCATCTTCAGGGTCGCCAGTGAATGCGAACTGCAGAATTTTCATGCCGGGCAGTTCGAATCTGTCGCGCATTTCTTCCACGTCCGGGGTGATAACGCCCAGGTCTTCAGCGATGATTGGTAGGTTGGGAAAAGCGCGCTTGAGTTCATCAATCAACTCAATCCCGGGGCCTTTCACCCATTCTCCCAGGCGCGCGTTTGGATTGCCAAAGGGCACATTCCAGGCAGCCGCAAAGCCGCGGAAGTGGTCCAGACGGACTTTGTCAACCAAGTTCAGCACAGCCGCGAAGCGGTCTTTCCACCATTGATAGCCGTCGGCTTTGTGGACGGGCCAATCGTACAAAGGATTTCCCCAAAGCTGACCATCCTCGGAGAAATAATCCGGAGGCACGCCGGCCACCACGGTCGGGTTCAACTCGGCGTCCAGCAGGAAAAGCCTGGGATTGGCCCAGACATCCGCGCTGTCCTGAGCGATGACGAAAGGAATATCACCGATTATTTGAATGCCATTTTGATGGGCATAATCACGCAGTGCGTACCATTGGCGGAAAAACAAAAATTGACTGAACTGATGTTTTTCAATTTGCGCCCGGTTATTCTTCGAGAAGCTTTCCAGGGCTTTGTCTTCCCTGAATTTCAGTTTTTTTGGCCAATGATTCCAGGGTTCCCCGTTTTGGCTTTCTTTGATTGCCATGAAAAGGCTGTAATCTTCCAGCCAGGTCCGCTGCCCGGACCGAAATGCCTCAAACTCGGCTGCCAGCCTGGATGCCTTGGGCAGGCGCTGGAAGTTCGCGAACGCCCGGTCCAGGATTTTGTTTTTCCAGATAATCACGGGGCCGAAGTCTACCTTTTCGGCAGGGAATCTGGGTCGGTCGCTCAGGTCGTTCAGGGTCAGCAGCTCATCTTCAAGTAAAAGCAGGGGGCTTACCAGAAATGGGTTCCCGGCAAAGGCTGAAAAACATTGATAGGGGGAGTCGCCGTATCCGGTGGGGCCAAGCGGAAGAATTTGCCACATCTGGCATCCGCTGCCGCGCAGAAAATCAATCCAGCGGTAAGCTTCGGGGCCTAAATCGCCAATTCCATCCGGGCCGGGAAAGCTGGTAGGATGAAGGAGCACACCTGAAAACCGAATTGTTCGCATTCTTTAACCTCTTATTCTCTTTTGGATTTGATTTCCTGGTAAATCGACCAGTAGTTTTGGGCTGAGGATTTCCAGGAAAAATCCTTATTCATCGCGTTATTCATCAATTTCGCCCAGGTTTCTTTTTCCTGGAAAGTCAGAATCGCTGAGTTTAACGAGCTGACCAAGCCTTCAGGTGTTTTTTCGGTGAAAAGAAAACCCGTGGCTTCGTCCGGCGCTTTATGGTAGTTGATGATGCTGTCTTGCAAACCGCCAGTGGCGCGGGCAACCGGGATGTTCCCATAGCGCATTGCAATCATTTGGGAAAGCCCGCAGGGTTCATACAAGGACGGCATCACAAATAAATCGCCTGCTGCGTATAGTTTATGCGCCATAGCCTCGTCATAGCGCAGCAAGCTCACTATTTTTTGCGGATACTGGCGCATCAAATCCTCTGCCCGGGCTTCCAGGTCCTGAGAACCGGTTCCCAACAAAACCAGCTGCCATGGTTTGCGCGCGTTATCCGGAATGGCGTCAAAGAGCAGACCAAATCCTTTTTGGTGGTCAAGCCGGCTGACGACGGTCAGCAGCGGGATATCAGGGTTTTCCTCCAGGTGGAGTTCGCGCTGCAAAGCCGCCTTATTGAGTGTTTTGCCATTTGTGTCGGCCGCGGTAAAGGGAAATGGGATGTATGGGTCCGCGGCAGGGTCCCAAAGTCTAGTATCGATGCCATTGAGGATACCAATGAGTTTGTTATGGTGCTTCTCCAGATATTCATGCAGACCGCAGCCGAAGTCCCGCGTTTGAATCTCGCGAGCGTATTGAGGCGAGACGGTAACAATTTGATCCGCGGCGGCTATGCCCAGCGGCAGCGGGGTCAGACGAGCCCAATCTGGCAGATCCTCATAGGTCCCGGGCGTGAAACCCAGTTCCGTCATCGCAAATTCAGAACCGTAGCCGTTAAAAGGCAGGTTGTGAATCGCCATCAGGCTGCGAGTCTCTTTGAAAAAGGAGTCCTGCTGATAAAGCGTTTTGAGGGCGTAGACTGCCAGTGCGGTGTGCCAGTCATTGGCATGGAGGATGTCCGGCTGCCAATCCAAAAAACGGGCAGCTTCCAGGAGCGCCACGGAAAACGCGGCATACTTACGGCCGTCCAGCGCGGGGTCTCCGTAGTAAACCGGCGAATTATGGTTCGTCAGCTCGCTATCCAAAAGGTAAGTCGTGATGCCGTGCAGAGATGCGACATACAGCTCCGCAGAAAAAACGCCGGTTTGGTTGGGGACGCTAAAAGCGCCCAGGTAACCCAGGGTTGGGTTTTTGCGCTTGATTTCAGCGTGGAAAGGCAATATTAGCCGGATATCCAGCGCGGAACCAGCAGTCCCGATGAGGGCGGCAGGCAAGGCGGCTGCCACGTCTCCCAGCCCGCCCACCTTTGCCCAGGGTGCGGCTTCAGCGCTGGCGAACAAAACCTTCAGCTTGTCTTGAGCGCCGTTCATTGCCTAAAGCTCCTCCACCAGATGAATGTAATCTTTTGTGACCAGTGGGAGGTGGCCCAAACCGAGTGTCTGGAGCAGCTCGCGCATCAAGGCAGTTTTATTTTGGGCATCCTGCCGACTCCAGGTGCGGCTCTTGATTTCCACAAACTTGCCAAGCTGCGGTTTCGTGATTTTATCCAGGTTGATAAAGAACTCAGTATCCTGGAATTTGATTAAGAACCTCAGGCGGCTTTTTTCAATTTCAACCGTTCCGGCAGGTTTGAAGTATTCGTTATAGAAGCGCAGGCTGTGAACAGCGGGCGCCAGATACCTGGAGCGCGAAAGCATAATTTTCTCGCTTCCCTCGCGCAGGGCGCTTTCCGGCTCGCCAATCAGGGTCAGCCTGGATCGCACGTTCATAATCTCGCCCTTTTTACCGATAAATTCATCTTCGCGATAACGCAGCCTGCCCTGGCTGGCGTCTTCAAAGCTGAAATAGGTATCATATTCGTGGTAGGTGCGCGTCCGGACAATCTGAATATCAGCCGATTCCAGCGCGGCCAGAATTGGCTCCAGGTCTTCTACCCGGACTTTTGCCTGAACTTCGAAGCTTTCCTCTTCAGCAGCGCCGCCGATGGCGATCAGTTTGGAGAGCACGGATTCCTCCCGGTCCTTCAGGAAGCGGTCGATTTCCGCTGCCACCAGGCTGGCTTGCCGGATCAATTCAGCCTCGTCCAGTGTCAGCAGCTGCTGATCGCGCATTAACCAACGGCCGTCCACCATGACATCCTTAATATCTGTGGATTTTGCCGCGTAGATGATTTGCGCGTAGATGTTCTCGGGGTCGCGTCTGAAACGGGGTTGGTTGTGCAGTGGGGTGATATCGAGGAGGATCAGGTCCGCGCGTTTTCCTTTTTCCAGGCTGCCGGTAATCTCATCGATATGCAAAGCTTTCGCGCCAATGCAAGTTGCCATTGCCAAAGCCTGTCGGGCGGGCATGGCGGTAGGATCGCCTGAAACGGCTTTGGCGACAAAACTCGCCAGCCGGATTTCGTCAATCATATCCAGGTCATTATTTGAACCGGTGCCGTCGGTGCCAATGCCCACATTGGCTTCCAATTCCAGCATGCGCTGAACGGGGGCAAAGCCGGAAGCAAGTTTCAGGTTAGAGGAGGGATTGTGGGCGATGCCAGCGCCGGCATGCTGCATGCTGCGAATTTCACCCTCATCCACATGCACGCAGTGGGCTGCGATGAGTTTGGTTTCCAACATTCCGAATTTTCGCACGTATGGAATCACCGGCATACCCTGCTCATTTCGCAGATTTTCCACCTCTGAAAGAGTTTCCGCAACGTGAAAATGAAGCGGTACATCATATTTCCGTGCCATGTCACACAGTTCAGTCAGAATCTCGGGGGTGGTCGTGTAAACAGCGTGCGGAGCAATGGCAGGGATAATCAGCGGGTGCCCTTTCCATTTTTTAATCAAATCGTCGCAGAGCGCGATGGCGACCTCGTAAGAAGACGCGTCTGGCGCGGGATACTTCATCACTGTCTGACCTACCAGAGCGCGCAGACCAGCTTCATTGGTGGCTTCGGCAACGGAATCTTCGAAATAGTACATGTCATTGAAGCATGTAATGCCAGAGCGAATAAACTCAGCGCAAGCCAGTTTGGTGCCCAAACGCACGAAATCCGGTGAAACAAATTCGCGTTCAACTGGCATCATATATCCCATTAACCAGACATCCAGGCGCAGGTCATCAGCCAGGCCGCGCAGCAGGGTCATCGGAACGTGGGAATGGGCGTTGATGAAACCGGGCATGAGCACCTTGCCCCCGCAATCCAGGACTTCATCGGCGGAATACTCTTTCAGGATTTCTTCTTCGGGGCCTACAGCCAGGATTTGCTGACCTCTGATAACCAGCGCTCCAGGTTCATAAATATGATAATCGCCATCCATGGTGAGCACGATGGCATTATTGAGAATTTTGTCTGCGTGTTCCATTTCTCTCCTTTAGTAGTTTAGGAAGTTGCGGCGGATAGCGTCCAAAGCTGAGTTTACAGCCCAAATCTGCCCATCTTCCGGTGGACCGCCGTAGGACCGCTGCTGTATCTTTTCAGCGCCCTTCGCCTGCAGTATGAGGGTGAGGTCCTGGCGGTCGCCTTCAGAAGCCAGCATGACCCCTAACGAAAGGGTGCTGTTCTGTTGGTTGTGCGCGTCCGCCATCAAAGCCTTGAGTGTTTCTACCGATATTTTCCCATCGATGTATTCTCCGCTCACCCGGTCAGGGGTGTGCTTTTTGAGCCTGGTGGATATTTCTCCTCTGGTGCCAACCTCAATCAGGGTAAGTTTAGCGTCATTTTCATCAATAATTCCTGCCACTGCTTCTTCAAGGCTGGTTTCATTCTCGCCGTAAATGTAATTGCCAAGTTTTTCCCTGATAATCGCGATGACAGGATCCATCATTTTTTCAGCTTCCGCGACAGAATCAGCCTTGGCGGTGACGCGGATATCAGTCTGCCCCGGATGCGCCAGCAGGCCCACCGTGGGGTTGCTCAACTTTTCCAGGTCGCCAATCATCTCATCAATACTGGATTCGCCCTTAAAGATGGTATGTATCACCCAGGGTCTGATGACAGTTTCTTTTAAACCGTAGCGCTGTTTCAGATAGCCGCGGGCGAAGTTTTGCATCAGGTATTCCATCTCGCGCGGAACGCCTGGCAATGAGATTACTGTTTTGGTGCCGAGTTCGTAAACGAAAGCTGGCGCGGTGCCGACATCGTTCTTGATCGGGATCCCATTGGCGGGGATATACGCCTGACGTTTATTGTTTTCAGTTGGAACGCGATTGTATCGGTTGAAATACTCCTGGATTTGCTGCCAAAGTTCTTCATGATATACCAAAGGCACATTGAAGACTTTTGCCACCGCCTCTCGGGTGGGGTCATCCACGGTCGGGCCCAGCCCGCCGGTGGTAATCACAATATCCGCGCGCATGAGCGCTTCCTGCAGGGTGGCAGTAATTCGCTGAACATTGTCACCGACCGTCGTCAGACGATAGAGGTCCACGCCAATATCGCGGAGAACCCGGGCGATATAGCGGGAATTAGTATCATGAATTTCGCCCAGTAATAATTCTGTTCCAATTGTCACGATTTCAGCGACAGCCATAACCCGGTCCTCTTCAGCAATTTGTTAATTTTTTTATTTTATCTTAATTCAAGTAGTTTTTTCGGAAAACCTACTACGATACCTTGGAACAATCCGAACTTCAGTCAGCGGGTATACTAATGCATCATGAGCAGAGGATATCGAAAGCAATTTGGAGACTGGGGCGAGCAGGTCGCCTGTGATTACCTCGAAAAACAAGGCTGCCAGATTCTTGAGCGCAACTTTCACACCAGCCTTGGGGAAGTCGATATTATCGCGGCCAGGGACGGGGGGCTGATTTTTGTGGAGGTGAAGACACGCGCCAATCAATCCTATGGCTATGGTGAGGACGCTGTAACCCCCAAAAAAATGCAATCGCTGCTGCAGTGCGTGGAGGAATATTTAAGCAACCGCCCGGAACCCTTGCCGGAGTGGCAGCTGGATCTGATTGTGGTTGAGGGCGTTTTTGGCCAGCCCGACCCGACCCTCTTGCATTATCAGAATCTGGGGGATTTTTCGCAATGAGCGCACCAAACCCACCGCGCCTTTTGGTTTTGGTCGGCCCAACCGGTTCGGGCAAGTCCGCATACGCAATTCAAGTGTGCCGGGCCTTGCAAGGTGAGATAATTTCAGCCGATTCACGCTATTTATACAGAGAGTTGAATATCGGAACCGCCAAACCCAGCCCGGAAGAACTCGCCAGCGCCCCGCATCACCTTATTAACGTCGCGACGCTGGATGAGCCCTGGAGTCTGGGTTTATTTCAAAAAGAAGCGCATCATTTAATCAGGAATATCAACGACCGGCAGAAAATACCAATTCTGGTTGGGGGAACCGGACAGTATATCCGCGCTATCCTCGAGAGTTGGGAAATCCCCGCGCAAAGCCCGGTGGAAGAGCTGCGCGAGGCGGTGGAAAGCTGGGGAAACAGGATAGGGTTTGATGCGCTGCACAGCCAACTGGCGAAACTGGACCCCGAAGCCGCGGCGCGAATTGACTATCGCAATAAACGCCGCACTATCCGGGCGCTCGAGGTAATTTTTACAAGCGGCAAGCGCTTTTCGGACCTACGGGGGAAATCATCCTCTCCATATCAGACTCTTGTTCTCGGCTTGGCTTGGACGAGAGAAGAGCTTTACCAACGTATTGACGCACGGATTGACCATATGCTTGCTTCCGGGTTGGTGGAAGAAGTGCGGACGCTCAGGAACGCAGGTAAGGCGGAAGCATTAAAGCGGATGGGAATCATCGGATACCCGGAAATTCTCAGTCATTTGGAAGGTGAGGTCACCCTGGACGAAGCCGCGGCCCAAATCCGCCGAAACACGCGCGTCTATGTGCGCCGGCAGGCAAACTGGTTCAAACCCTCAGACCCCGATATTCATTGGGTTAACGCAGCAGATCCAGCCGCGCTGGAGCGCATGCTGGATCTGATTCGGAACTTCTTTTACATTTAGTTAGCGGTTTGTATAGCCGGAATACCCTGGTTCTTTTCAACTGGCGGCGGGAAGATAGCTTCAAACTGCTCTCTTGAAAGCGTTTCGACTTCCAGCAGCTTTTCAGCGACTTCAATCAGTTTATCCTTATAAGTCGTCAGGATCTCTTTCGCCTGCCCATACGCCTGACTGACGATTTCCCGGACCTCCTGGTCAATCTTCTGGGCAACAAATTCAGAATAATCGCGCTGTTCTGAGATTTCGCGCCCCAAAAAGACCAATTCCTCTTTTTGCCCGTAAACCATTGGCCCCAGTTCGTCGCTCATACCCAGGCGGGTCACCATTCGTCGTGCAAGTTTGGTAACGTTTTCAATGTCGCTTGAGGCGCCGCTGGTAATGTCATCAAAGATGACTTCCTCAGCCGCCCTGCCGCCGAGCATGCCGACCATAGTCGCGAACAATTTCTTTTTCGAATCGAGAACGCGGTCTTCTTCGGGGAGGGAAAGCGTAAAGCCGCCCGCCATGCCCCGCGAGATAATCGAGACCTTCTGAACCGGATCGCCTTCTGGCAGGGTGTTTATCACGATTGCGTGCCCAGCCTCATGATAGGCGATAATTTTCTTTTCGTCCGGGTTGATGAGCCGGCTTTTGCGTTCAGGTCCAGCGATGACCCGTTCAATCGCCTCTTCAAAGTCGTTTTCTTCAATGACCTTTTTGTTGCGGCGGGCTGCCAGGATGGCGGCTTCGTTTACCAAATTCTCCAGGTCGGCGCCAACAAAACCAGGTGTTGCTCTGGCGAGCAATTCCAGGTCCACATTGGGAGAAAGCGGTTTTCCGCGCACGTGCACCTTGAGGATTTCCACGCGCCCTACCATATCGGGTTTATCCAGCATGACGCGGCGATCGAAGCGCCCGGGGCGGAGCAGCGCAGGGTCGAGAATGTCGGGGCGGTTTGTGGCTGCCATGATGATGACATTGGTATCGGTGTCAAACCCGTCCATCTCCACGAGCAGTTGGTTCAGGGTTTGTTCGCGTTCATCATGGCTTCCGCCGAGTCCCGCCCCGCGGTGGCGCCCGACCGCGTCAATTTCATCCACAAAGACGATGCATGGGGAATGCTTTTTTGCCTGGTCAAACAAATCGCGCACGCGGCTGGCACCGACCCCAACGAACATCTCAACGAACTCGGAGCCGGAAATTGAAAAGAAGGGCACGCCAGCTTCGCCGGAGACGGCTTTGGCCATTAAGGTCTTCCCGGTGCCGGGAGAGCCAACCAGTAAGACGCCCTTGGGGATGCGCGCCCCGAGGCTGATGAACTTCTGGGGTTCTTTCAGGAACTCCACCACTTCCTGCAGTTCTTCTTTGGCTTCATCCACGCCAGCCACATCAGCAAAGGTGACGGTCGGGCGTTCTCCAGACATCAAACGCGCGCGGGACTTTGAAAACGCCATTGCGGCGCTGTTTGAGCCCTGTGCCTGGCGCATGAAGAACCAGAATATTCCCAGCATAAAAACAAAGGGGAGGATGTAAACCAGGATATTGAGCGCCTTTTCCAACATCCCGGGTTTACTGTTGATAAGCTCCAAACCTGGGTCCTGGAGCTGCTTCGAAGAAACTCCCAATTGATAGAGCTGTTCTACCAGCCCGGATTGGGGGTCCAGAGTAGATTCTTTATTAGTGCCGTCTTTGTAAGCGATGGTAAGGTTGTTTTCAACAGCTGTGACCTTGGAAACTTTGCCTGCTTCGATATCGGCGGCAAGCTGGTTAATCGGAATAACGCGCGTTTCGAGCGCCTGCTGCTGCATATTAAAGTACACCATGCTGATCATTGCCAGGAACAGCAGTATGTAGATAGCGTACGATCGGTTGCGAGAATTCACAAATTCCTCCGGTTTTCGACACAAAATCCGTGTCGCTTTGGATTATACCAATTGACCTCAATGTAAAACTGAAAAGCGAGTGTTTTGTACGCTTTCTAACAGAAGTCTAATGAAAATAAAAAGAGTTCAGACTTATTGCTCTTGATGACAAAGTTCGCATCCGATGTTGGGGTCTTTGACTGCCCGATGTGATTTCAGGCAATACGCGGCCACCTTGACCTTTTTTATTCCCAGCAGGTTTTTCACGGAAGCGCTTAATACCATGTTCTGACAGGCGTTATTCATAAGGATTCCCGGCACGGGGCATGTCTTACAAAGGGAAGGTTCCCATTTGCGGCTGTCATCCTTGGATTGAATCAGGCGGCATTGCTCGAGATTGCGCCCCCGATAGTAATCCCCATAAAAATAACGGCATTCACGTCCGTACGGCGTTCTCATCAATAGGAATGGTTAGACTCTGGTCAGATAGGCGCCGGTGCGCGTGTCCACCCGGATGACATCGCCTTCATTCACAAAAGCAGGGCATTGCACCTTCAAGCCGGTCTCCGTGATCACCTGCTTGGTTACCCCAGTCGCGGTATTGCCGCGGGCGGATGCTTCGGCGATGACTACTTCCAGGTCAACGCTGGTAGGAAGTTCAATGTCCAGAGGTTCATCGCCAAAATAGGTAAGCTTAACTTCCATATCCCCTTTTAGATAACCTTCATAATCCCCGACCAATTCGGCGGGAACCGCAGGCTGCTCAAAGGTGTTCATGTCCATGAAGTAAAAGAAGTTTTCATCCCGATATAAGAATTGGACATTGTGGTAATCCAGGCGGATATCCTGAACGCGATCGCCGGAGATAAAGGTCATTTCCAGCGTATTACTTTTGCGCAAATTCCGGGCTTTGATGCGGATTGTGGCGGTGCCGCGCCCTGGTTTATTGTGGGTATAGTCAAGCACTTTATACAGATCGCCGTCGATCTGAAAAGTTACGCCCTTCCGCAATTCATTAACATCAATCATTATGTACCTCGAACGTTAGCTTATTAATAACCTTAAAATTATATATCACCGCGCGGCGCATGACAAGCCCGTTTTTTTATCACTATAAGCTTTCTACTTGCGCAAGCTTTTTTAAGGATATAATTCATAATCCTAAAAATTATAAAAAGGAAACGAGCTCATGATAAATATTATTCCTGTCAACAGCAAGTCTCTTCAACGCAAATTTGTTGAGTTTCAGTACGAGCTTTACAAAAATTGCCCCCAGTTTGTGCCGCCTATCAAGAATGATATCTACGCGATGATGAATCCCAAGAAGCATCCATTCTACGATCATTCAGAAGCGGACTTCTTTCTGGCAATGGACGGCGATATCGTCGTCGGGCGGGTTGCCGCCTTGTTGAACAAACCTTTCAACGCGTATCACAAGACCAATGACGCCGAATTCTATCTTTTTGACCTGATTGACAGCCAGGAGGTTGCCAATGCTTTGCTGGACCGCGTCGTTGAATGGGCGCGGGCGCGCGGAATGACCAAACTGGTCGGCCCGAAAGGCTTCGGTCCGTTGGACGGTTACGGTATCCAGGTTGAGGGGCATCAACACCGCCAGATGATGAACATGATGAATTACAACTATCCCTATTACCAGACCTTGGTAGAAAACTACGGTTTCAGTAAGGCGGTTGACTTCGTCTCCAGCTATGTGGATCCGCAGACTATCGTGATTCCTGAAAAAGTGGCGAAAGCGGCTGAAATCGCGCGAAAACGCGGCTCTCTGTCCATCAAAACTTTCAGGAACAAAGCGGAATTAAAACAGTGGATTCCTCAGCTGCGCGCGGCATACAATGGTTCGTTTGTGAACAACTGGGAATATTACCCGCTGACCGAACGCGAAATTGACTTTGTGGTCTCAAACGCCTTAATTCTGGTTATTCCTGAGATGCTGAAGTTAGTTATTAAGGACCAGAAAGTGGTGGGTTTTGTGCTGCCCTTCCCGGATGTGTCCAAAGCTTTTCAATTGAACAAAGGAAAACTTGGACCAATTGAAATATACCGGCTGCTCGCTGAAATCAAGAAGACCGAGTGGATTGACTTCAACGGGATTGGTATCCTGCCTGAAGCTCAGGGGTTCGGCGGAAACGCCCTCATTTACGAAATCCTGATTAATTCTGTGAATCAAAACAAACGCTTTAAGCACGGCGAGCTGACGCAGGTGGCAGAGACCGCGGTTCAAATGCGCAAAGACCTTGTTAATCTTGGCTGCGTGTTCTATAAGAACCACCGGGTATACCAGAAAACAATCGCCTGACACCCCGGCAGCGACTCAGGGTAGAGCAACTAACACAGGCTCCGCAAAAACTACGGAGCCTGTTCTTATGTCAAAGAGGAACCTCAGGAGCGCAATCCATGAAAGCAAGCAGAAACAAGAATACCAGGGGGACAGTTCTTCTGGTAATTACCTCCATCATCTGGGGGTCCTCTTTCGTTCCTCAGCGCGTGGCGATGCAGCACATGCAGCCTTTCACCTTCACCGCGGCCCGCTTTCTGCTGGGGGTTACCGTGCTGCTGCCCATCCTAATGGTTCTGAAAAGCGGTAGAAAGAAAGACCCGGATAAAACCAGTGAAAAAGTTCCTCTGAAAACCTATCTTACGGCAGGAGTGGTGTGCGGAAGCCTGTTATTCATGGCGGTTTCATTCCAACAGTTTGGAATGCAAACCACCGATGCTGGCAAGGCAGGTTTCATCTCTTCTATGTATGTGGTCGTCGTCCCGCTCCTCGGTTTGATTACTGGCAGGCGCGTGCGAAAGACCGTCTGGTTGGGGGTTCTTTTGGCTGTAGCCGGTGTTTACTTACTCAGTTTTACCAGCCAGCTCAGGATAGAACGCGGCGATTTAATTGTTTTGATGGGAACAGTCTTTTGGGCAGCGCATATCCTGATGCTTGACCGATTCCTTGCCGAAGTGGACGGCCTGAGCCTGGCGGTATTACAGTTTTTGGCCGCGGGGCTTATCGCGCTGGCTGCCGCCCTGCTCATTGAGAAACCCGAAATCGCTCAGATTCAGCCTGGAGTCTGGACAATCCTTTATTCCGGCATTGTCGTAGTAGGTGGGGGCTATACGCTTCAGGCATTGGGGCAGAAATCTATTCATCCCACCGTCGCCGCGATCATCATGAGCACCGAGGCGGTATTCGCGGTATTTTTTGGTTGGGCACTGCTGGGTGAGCATTTGAGCATACGCGAACTGGCAGGCTGCGTTCTGATGTTCGCGGCAGTCATTGCCGCGCAAATGCCTGGTTTTGGGGTCTTTTTCTCCCCGAAGCCGGCGGCTACTGAAACCGGAGAAATTGGCACATAAATGGAGGCGCCTTGCGCGCCGAACAGCCTGCCCAGCGCGCGGAAATGACCTGACGCGCGGTTTTTCGCTGTGGATTTCAGCTCCGGAGCGATTTTATTTGCCCCGAACGAACTTGCGCATGCCGGTAAGTATGCAGCAAGCTGCCGCGGAGCTAGAAATATTATGGTTTCCCGGAAGCGCGCCCGGAAATAAAAAGAGCTGGTCACACCCGGGAATTATTCCGGAGCCCAGCTCAAATTTGTAAAAGTCAGAGGGTGTCAGGGTTTGTGGTTTCGCACGTGCTCCCGCACAGCCTGGCCGTTTTCCAGGTTAATTATTTCCGCTGCGATTTTTTGCGCGTCACGATACGACCATTCGCGCAGGACGGCTTTCAGATGAGGAATACCAGGAGCAGCCAGGCTAAACTCGTCTAAGCCCAAACCTAGTAATATGGGCGCGGCTTCCGGGTCGCCGGCCATTTCGCCGCACACGCCAATCCAGATACCAGCCTTATGCCCCTCCTCAATCACGCGCTTAATTTGGCGCACGACCGCAGGGTGGCAAGGGTCCGCCAGGTAGGCCATTTTTTCGCTGGTTCGCTCAGCCGCCATCGTGTATTGGGTGAGGTCGTTGGTGCCCACGCTGAAAAAGTCCACTTCCTTGGCAAAGAGGTCCGCCATTTGCGCCGCGGCTGGAATTTCCACCATGATACCGACCTGGATCTTATCCGCAACCGGGTGTCCGGCAGCCAGCACTTCCTGGCGCGCCTCAGCCAGCAAGGCTTTGGAGCGCCGCACTTCGTCCAGCGTGGCAATCATCGGAAACATGATGCGCAAATCGTGACCCGGGCTGGCGCGCAGCAGCGCTCGCAGCTGGGTTTTGAAGAAGTCCGGTCTGTCAAGGCACATACGGATAGCCCGCCAGCCCAGGAATGGGTTGGCTTCCTTGCCCAGATCCAGGTAATCCAGCTGTTTATCGCCGCCCACGTCCAGTGTGCGTACTACCACGGGCCGCTCGCCCATCACATTCAGGACAGCATTGTAAGCCTCCAGCTGTTCTTCTTCGCTTGGGGCGGTGGCGCGTTCCAGGTAAAGGAACTCGGTGCGGAGCAGCCCAATACCTTCCGCGCCATACTTCAAGGCGGAGACGGCATCGTTAGGGCTGCCGACATTCGCCACGATTTCCACCTGACGGCCGTCTTTGGTTATCGCGTGATCGCCGGACGATTTCAATTCCAATTCGGCAACGCGCGACGCCTCGCCGGTGAGCTGTTCGTAACGTTTTTTGGTCGCCTCATCCGGGCTGGCAACGAGCTCGCCCTGGCTGCCGTGAATTAGTATTTCGGTTCCGGCTGATATCTCCAGCAGGGCTGAACCGCAGCCAACTACAGCGGGAAGCCCAAGGGCTTTGGCAAGTATCGCGGTATGGGAGGTTGGTCCGCCTTCCGCGGTCGCGAAGCCGAGCACATAGCGTTTATCCAGGCGGGCTGTATCGGAAGGAGTCAGGTCCTGCGCAAGAATTATGGAGGGCGCGGCCAATCCCGATAGGTCTGTATCGTCCTTTCCACCAAGGATGCGCAACACCCGTTTTCCTACGTCGCGAATATCGGCAGCGCGGGCGCTCAGGTACTCATCGCCCATCATTTCCATCTGTTGAGCGAAGGTCTCAATCCCATCGAACCAGGCCGCTTCGACGTTAAGATGTTGCGTTTGGACAGCATCCGCAACAATCTCCAACAGAGAAGGGTCATCCAGAAACATCATGTGCGCTTCGAAAATCGCGGCTTCTTCCGCGCTGGCTTCTGTTTCGGTCTTTTTTTTCAGCGCCTTAAGCTGGTCGCGGGCTGTATTTCGGGCGATTTCCAACCGGGCAAGTTCGGCGCTTGGATCCGAAATGGTTTCCCGCTTAACACCAACTTCAGTGTGGTGAAAGATATACGCGGGACCAGAAGCAATCCCATTGGAAGCAGGGATGCCTTTCAATTTAATCATAGTGCTCTCCCTTCTCATTCTTTCCGCGTTACCTCACGCCAACGCGGTGTTACGCAAAATCGTTTTCAATGAGGGCAATAATTTGTCTGACAGCTTCCACTTCATCTTCGCCTTCGGCTGTAATTTCGATTTCGTGGTCTTTTTCCACCCCCAAGGTCAGGACGCCGAGTACGCTTTTGGCGTTTACCCATTTTCCGGGTTTGGTGGTATTTTGGATGCGGATATCCGATTTGAAGCTGGCAGCCTTGGCGACAAAAAGCGCGGCTGGTCGGGCATGCAAGCCGACTTCATTGATTACTTTGACCATTCCTCTTTCCATGATTATTTGCCTCCCCATTTAAGCTCAGCGCCGCAGTTGATGCACTTCGCCACTTTGCCGCCGGTTTCAGAGTCCTGTTCCACATGCACAGCGCCGCCGCAAGAGCATTTATCTTTTACGGTAATGACTTTTTCGCCAAAAACGATGGCTTGGATTTCTCCTTTTTGAGGAGCGGACGTGCGCGGTAAATCTTTCTTGTCGGGCATATTCTTTTTCCTTTCTTCAGACAATTAATATAACCGGTTCAGGCTTTTGCCCAAACCGGTTCCTGTCAATACTAGCCGTGTTTCGCGAGCAGTGCTCTGCTCTTTTCGAGTACATTCTCAAGGGAAAAACCGAATTTCCCGAACAGCACAGCATTCGGCGCGGAGGCCCCAAAACGGTCCATCGCGATGTAATCGCCTTCAGGGCCGACCCACTTTTCAAAGCCAATGCTTGTGGCTGCCTCTACCATTAATCTGGCTTTAACCTCAGGGAGGAGAACACTATCGCGATATGCCTGATCCTGAGCCTTGAACAATTCCCAGCTTGGGAAGGAGACGAGGCGGACCGGAATTCCCTCAGAAGCAAGCTGTTCGCCAGCCCGGACAATCAATTCAACCTCAGAGCCGGAAGCGATCAATATCAGGCGCGGTTTGCCCTCGCCCAGGTCGCCCAAAACGTAAGCTCCTTTTTGAGTCCCGCTGGCAGAATGGAACCTGGCGCGGTCCAGGATTGGCAAATTCTGACGGGAGAGCGCAATCGCGGTCGGCGCGTGCCGTCGTTCGAGAGCAATCCTCCAAGCCTCACTCGTTTCATTCGCGTCGGCTGGGCGCAGTGTAACCAGATTCGGAATCAAACGCAAAGACGTGAGGTGCTCCACTGGTTGATGGGTGGGTCCGTCTTCTCCAAGGTTGAAAGAATCATGCGAGAATAACCAGATGCTGGGTAGGTCGGAAAGAGCAGAAAGACGCAAAGCGGGGCGAAGGTAGTCTGAGAAAACCAGGAACGTGGCAGCGAAGGGGACCACACCCTTATGGACTGCCAAGCCATTCATAATGGCGCCCATCGCGTGTTCGCGCACACCAAAATAAATGTAGCGTCCATCGTAATGGTCAGCCTGGAAACCTTTGGTGTTTTCAATGAAGGTTGAATTGGAGGTTGTCAGATCCGCAGACCCTCCCATCAACTCAGGGATAACGCCAGCCAGCGCGTTAATCACCTGGTTTGAAGCGCTGCGAGTGGGCATACCCTTGGCAGAAGTTTCGAAGACGGGCAGCTTGTCTTCCCAGCCAAGCGGCAACACGCCGGAGAGAACGCGTTTAAGTTCAGCGGCAAGTTCAGGGTAAGCCTTCTCGTAAGCTGCAAAACGCGCGTTCCATTCGGCTTCAAGCTTGTCCCCTGCGGGAACAGCCTCGCGATAATGCGCCAGGACTTCTTCTGAAACATAGAAAAGCGGTTCTGTCGGATAGCCAAGTTTCTTCTTAGCGCCTTCCAGTTCTTCTTTGCTGGGAATGCCGCTGTGCGCAGCGGAATTGTCTTGCCAGGTTGGGTAGCCGTACCCGATGTGCGTGCGGCAAATGATGATAGACGGTCTGGGGTCCGCTTGAGCCGCTTTTACCGCCGCGTCCAATTCATCTATATCGTTGCCGTCTTGCACATGCAGCACCTGCCAGTGATACGCCTCATAGCGTTTTGCGCGGTCTTCGGTGAATGAAATATCGGTGCTTCCGTCGATGGTAATGCGGTTGTCATCGTAGAATACGATGAGCTTACCCAACCTTAGATGGCCCGCAAGGGAACATGCCTCAGAAGTAACGCCTTCCATCAAATCGCCGTCGGACGCTAAAACATAAGTATAGTGATTGATAATTTCATGCCCCGGGCGATTGTAAACCGCCGCCAGATGCGCCTCGGCCATCGCCATACCTACCGCGGTTGCCAACCCCTGACCCAAAGGGCCAGTCGTAATTTCCACACCGGGGGTTACCCCATATTCGGGATGCCCTGGCGTGCGGCTTCCCCAGCGCCGGAAGTTTTTCAATTCTTCGAGCGTCAGGTCGTAACCTGTCAGGTAGAAGAGGCTGTACAGCAACATGGAACCGTGCCCGCCAGATAGCACGAAGCGGTCCCGGTCTGGCCATTCAGGGTTTTGGGGGTTGAACTTGAGATGTTTTTTGTAGAGAGTGTAGGCGATTGCCGCGGTACCCATGGGTAACCCCGCATGTCCGGAATTTGCATTTTGAACTGCGTCCGCGGAAAGGAACCTGATTGTATTGACGGCATCATTCTGAAGTTTTTTTGCGTCCATTTTCTCTTCTCACTTGATAATATTTTTGTCGGGCACTCACAAAAAAGTTATTACAGGAGTGCCCGACAAGGCTTAGTTTACCAAAAGAATTAAGTAAGCAGCATTAATGCAACAGCTTACTTAGCTTCTCCTTCGATTTCCTTGTATTTGCGACTCAGGGCAAAGACAAGGACCAGGAGAGCAACTGCGACGGCGATTGCCACAATACCAATTACGCCGCCCTTACCAACGAAGTCGCCCCATTTGGCAAATGCCAGGCCGACTGTCGCATAGAAGGGATCACCAAAGGTTGCGCCAGACTTGTAAAGGTCACCGGTGAGGGGGATAAGCCAGCCGGTACCGATTGCCATGACGACACCCATGATGAAGGGACCAAAGATTGCGCCTTTCCAGCCGCCGGTGGCGTTACCATAAATGCCAGAAGTGCCGCCGGCAAAGAAGGCGGGGACAACGCCAGGCAGGATCACGTACAGCGAATGCAAACCAAGCTGCAAACCCGTGCCCACAATCATACCGGCAAACATCGCCAGGAAGCCAAACAGCAGAGCGGTCGGTGCGTAGGGGAAGACAACCGGGCAGTCAAAGGCGGGGATAGCGCCGGGGACCAATTTCTCGGAGATACCAGCGAAAGCGGGCATGATTTCACCGAGCATCATACGGACGCCAGCCAGAACGATGGTCATACCGGCTGCGAAGGTCAGGGAGCTCATAATCGCGAAAATAATCGGATTCTGAGAGCCGGCAACTTCAGCAGCGACATACTTATAGGAGACAAAGGTCAGGATGAGATACAGTGGCAGTACGGTGACAGCCAAACCAGAGGTCGTATCGCGGAAGAAGCTCAGGCCCTTGGGCAAGTTGAATTCCTCGGCGGATTTGGCGTTCTTCTTGAACAATTTACCAGTTACATAAGAAAACCAGTAGGAAAAATCGCCGGTGTGACCGACTGAGAATTTTTCACCGCCGGTGATGGCTTTGGTGCCGGGATAGACAAGAGCAGGCATCAAGGTAAAATATAGACCCATTACAACGGTGCCCAGCGCCCACAGTTTCCAGCCAGTCAGGCCAATGGTGGCATTAAGGACAATCACCACAAACAGGGAAACATAGAGCATGATATGGCCGGTCAGGTAGATGAACTTATATTTCGTCACCCTGGCAAGGATGACGTTAAGAATAAAGCCACCAACCATGACCAAAGAGCCAATCTGTCCAAAGCGTTCAAGCGCAAAAGGAAGCGCGGCTTCGTTGGTAGGCAGAACGCCTGAAACGCCAAGCACGTGATTAATGATATTGGTCAACGGAGCGATACCGCCAACCAAAACCCCCGCGCCAGCGCCAATCATCAGGACACCCACGATGGTTTTAATTACGCCGCTGATGACCTGGTGCGCCGGGCGTTTGAGCAGCAAGAGCCCGACAAGCGCGACAATACCGAGGATGATACTGTACGCGGATAGGATCTGCGTGCCGATAAAATCAAAAATATCAAGAATGATTTGCATTTTTACTCCTTTTCGTTATCAAAAACATTTAGAAACAAAAAAAAAATCGTAAACACAAAAGCAGATGCAAGCATCTTGATAAATACCTTATCCTTCAGACCACCTCCTTTTTTGCAGGGTGCATGTCCTTCTTAGGATATGCTTAACCGCAATTCAAACGGAGCAGCATCAATCGGTTAATGCCCTTGGTTGGTAATTTAGATCAGATAATTTTTAATTCTCTCAACTTGGCTTCAACCTTCTGAGCTATTTCGTCTTTCTTGAAGAAATTGGAAATATAGACAATCCGGCTTTGATCGGCCCGTTCCAACGAGCTGCGCATTTCTTCGATGGTCACAATGATGTCATACTTTTGGCCGACAATCGAGGCGACACCCGAACATTCAATATCGCTTTCCAGACCGAGTGCGTCCAGGGCTTTCTGGACGTTAATCTTGGCAATCATGCTGCTGCCAAGCCCTTGAGGGCATAATGTGAATACCTTGATCATTATTCTCCTTTTACTATTTCAACCTTGTTTAACAATTAAATCCAGATAAAGTTTCTAAAAATTAATCGCTTATTACGAGGAAATTATGAAACGAATACTCCGGTAACTTCTGAGCCTCTCAACTAAGCCTGTTCCCGATACATAATCGCCAGGACTTCGCCAACTGAGCCGGAAGCAGCAATTTTCTCGACTATGCCATCCTCACTCATTACTTCCGCCAAATCAGAAAGCCCTTCAATGTGTCCCTGGTTATCGACAGCTGCCAAAGCGACGACAACATTCACAGGGTCGTTCTGGGGATTGCCAAATTCCACAGGTTTAGCCAGCGTGATTAATGCCATGCTGGAACGGATGCAGCCGTCTTCGGGCCTGGCATGCGGCATTGCAAAACCTGGCGCCAGCACAATGTAAGGCCCAAACTCTTTGGCAACCCGGATCATTGCGTCCACAAATCGCGGTTCAACAGCCTTGTCTGCAACCAGCAGCCTGCCGACCGCACGGATTGCGTCTTCCCAATCCGTGACTGATACATTGAGTTCAACTAAATTAGGCCTGAGCAAATCTTTTATATTCAAGCGATCCTCCTAATTTTGGGCATACTAAATTGTTAATAGATACAAGATGTTAGACAAAAGAACAAATCTGCATTTGCCACGATACTGGTTCCTCACTCAGTAAAGTTCCAGGATTCTCTTCTTAGTAAAGGACGCGCGTCAACAAAAACGCTTCAATTTTCTAAATCCCAATTATAATCACAATACAATATTTTGGGTAGATTTGCAACATATTATAAATACTTTGCTGCTCATCGTCAACAAAAAACAAATTGTTCTGATTTAAGTATTCCATCATACTCAGGAGACTCTATGACAAGCGGTTCTTTCCCAAAACAAAAGCCAAGTTGGCCAATGATTTTGTTGGGCGCGGGGTTAATTGCGGCGGTTGTTGCTTTGGCTGCCCTGTACAATGTTTTTTACCTGGGGGACGAAGCCCTGATTAAGTCCTACCAACAGCATCTGACCGCCTTTCCAAAAGAGCCCAACCAGACCCAGGTTATCCTCGCGGCGGCGTCCAGGCAGACGAATGTCGAAATCCTGGCAGGAAAGTCTATCAAAGGGCTTTGGGCCTCCGAAGGTGTAACAGTCACCATATCGGATCCCAGCTCTGGCGCGGAAGAAAACGCGGCATCAATTTCCAAAGAGAAAACATGGAGCGACAAGATACAACACAACGCGCTTTTTGAACGTCGGGATCCGGTACTCATCCCAACGAGCTTTGTGCTGGCATCTGACGCGCCAGCAGGAAAAGACCTGAATGGGAAAATTGAGGGCGATCTGCTTATCCCAATGATGACCTCGGAAGGGGTTCAGGAGGATACCATCATCACCCTCTCGGTTCCTTTCATTCTTCGGGTCGTTTCGCCAACCGAAATCGCTCAGGTTGTTCGCGCCCAGGCAAAAACAGTTTTGTGGATTGCGAGCATAGTCTCGCTCATTTTGATCGCGATTTCGTTGGTGGGTTTTAAAAAATATAAACGACCAAACGGAAACGCGCGCCTGACAAATCCCTCAAAAGGCGCATAGACCCTGGGTTATTGCCGGCTTGATTGGACGGTGCGGCAGCAGAAAAAGCGGGTGATGGGATTCGAACCCACGAATGGTAGCTTGGGAAGCTACTGCCTTACCACTTGGCTACACCCGCGCGGTTTCTATTGTAACGCATTTTATTTTTTGCAACTGACTTTGCGCGCCAAAAATTTGTTATCAGCCCGATAATTTAGGGTATAGTTAACGCGGCTGCGAAATATCATGGATAAGAGACCTGGCGCGTTTAAACGATTTTTAGTTTCCCGAATCAACTCGTTCAAATTTGCCTTCAGAGGTTGGGCTTATGTCATTCGGACACAGAAAAATGCCTGGATTCACCTGGCGTCCACCTCTTTGGTAATCGGAGCCGGCTTCTGGTTGGGCATATCGCGCTACGAATGGGCAATTATTCTGCTGGTTATTGGCGCCGTTTGGACGGCTGAGTTCCTGAACACCGCGTTGGAAGCAATTTTGGACATTGCCAGCCCCGAACGCCATCCGCTGGCACAAATCGCCAAGGACGTCGGCGCCGCAGCAGTCCTCATTGCGGCTGTAGTCGCAATTGTGGTCGGTCTGATTATCCTTGGGCCGCCTTTGTTTCAAAAATTGGGGTGGGGTGGGTTTTGAATAAGGTTAATACACTTCTTACACAAGTTGCGGGTACACTAGTTGTTATTCATCAATAGAGGAGATTTTTTTATGATCAGCGAACCAATCAATGTCACCGATGCCGCCTTTCAAAAAACCGTTTTGGATTCCCCCGTCCCTGTAATTGTGGATTTCTGGGCCCCATGGTGCGGACCCTGCCGGATGGTTTCACCAATTCTTGAGAAGATTGCCAAGGATTACGCGGACAAGCTTATTGTCGCGAAGGTGAACACGGATGAGAATCAGGAATGGGCTGGCAAGTATCACGTGGAAGGGATTCCAACCATGCTGATGATTGCCAAGGGTAAAATCGTGCATCGTCAGGTGGGCGCCGTTCCCGAACCAATGCTGCGGGAAATTGTCGACCAATTCCTGGATGTGGTCAACAGCCAACCCAAATAAGCAGGCTTCTTGAACTGATAAAAAACTGAGGGCGTTTGCCCTCAGTTTTTTGGGTTCAGTTGCTGTCTACGAATTTTCGCGACGGATATCAGCGCCCAAAGCGGCAAGTTTTTGATCAATCCGCTCGTAACCTCTTTCAATTTGCGTGATGTTGCGTATAGTTGACGTACCGTTAGCGGAGAGCGCCGCCAACACCAGCGCGATGCCTGCGCGGATATCTGGGCTGTCCAATTTCTCACCATTCAAACGGGTAGGGCCCTGAACGATACAACGATGCGGATCACACAGGACAATCTGGGCGCCCATCGACACGAGTTTATCCGTGAAGAACATCCGGCTGGGATACATCCAGTCGTGGAATAAGATACTGCCGGTTGACTGGGTGGCAATCACAATCGCGATGCTCATCAAGTCCGTCGGGAAGGCAGGCCAGGGCATGACGCTGATTTCCGGGATGGCATTTCCGAGGTCCGGATCAATCACGAGGCGTTGGTTCGCGCCCACCAGAACATCATCGCCGACGAAGTCAAAATCCACACCCAGCCGGCGCAAAACCAGTTTAATCATGCCCAGGTGCTCCACACCCGCATCCTTAATCCGGATATCGCCGTGAGTTACGACTGCCGCGCCAACAAAACTGATGACTTCCAGATAATCCGGCCCAACGGTAAATTCGCCGCCGCCAAGTTCTTTTACCCCGTCGATGACAAGGGTGTTGGAGCCAATATTCTTAATATCCGCGCCGAGAAGGTTAAGGAAATGACAGAGTTCCTGAATATGCGGTTCGGAAGCCGCGTTGCGCAAGACGGTGCGCCCTTCGGCCCGGGCGGCTGCCATAATCGCGTTTTCTGTGGCGGTAACACTGGCTTCATCCAGGAGGATGTCCGCGCCTTTAAGCTTTTCCGCGGTGAATTTGAAAGAGCCGTTGAAAGAAAACTCAGCGCCCAGTTTGTTTAGGGCGAGGATGTGCGTATCCACGCGGCGCCGGCCGATTACATCGCCGCCAGGGGGCGGGAGCATCAGCCCGCCGGTCCGGGCAACCATAGGTCCCGCCAGGAGGATGGATGCCCGAATCTGCCGGCAAATATCCGGGTCGAGGTCCGAGGGATGCACTTCTTTGGCATGCAGTTCGTATGAGGAGCTTTCGCCAAGCTGCCTGATTTTGACACCCAGGCTTTCCAGCAAACGGCGCATGGTGCGCGTGTCGGTAATATCGGGCAGGTTGTGCAATATGACTGGTTCTTCGGTCAAAAGACAGGAAGCCATCAGCGGCAGGGCAGAATTTTTATTTCCGGAAGGGCGCATTGTGCCCGAGAGTGGTATTCCCCCGCGAATGATGAACTTATCCATGTGGTCTCCTTTGTTCAACGATTTCATGGTTGCACTGGCCCGGATGCCGCGACGCTTTCCGGCACCGAAGCTTTGTATTTCGTGAAATTCTCAGCAAATTTGGCGGCCAATGCCAGCGCCTCGTGCTTATAGGCGTCCTGGTCTGCCCAGGACTGTTCTGGGTTGAGCACATTCTGGGGCACCCCGGCAACCGCGTTGGGAATTGCTACCCGGAAGATAGGGTGAAGATGGGTGGGCGTGTCGTTCAGGTCGCCCTTGAGCACCGCGCTGATCATGGCCCGGGTGAGCGGCAGAGCGATGCGCTTCCCGACCCCAAAACCGCCGCCAGACCAACCGGTATTGAGCAGCCAGACCTGCGTGTGGTGTTTTTCAAGCTTTTTCGCGAGTAAATTGGCGTAAATAGCAGGTTTTAGAGGCAAAAAAGGCGCGCCAAAGCAGGTGGAGAAGGTCGCTTCTGGCTTCTCTCCCAGCCCGCGTTCGGTTCCCGCCAGTTTGGAGGTGTAGCCGCTCAGGAAGTAATACATAGCCTGGTCGGTAGTCAGGCGGGCAAGCGGCGGAAGAACGCCAAACGCGTCCGCCGTCAGAAAGAAAATATGCCTGGGGTGCCCGCCCACGCCGGACGGCTCATAATTCGGAATGAAATACAAAGGATACGCAGCCCGGGTGTTTTCTGTTATCTCGCTGCTGTCGAAGTCCGGAACGCGATGCGCGTCGAGCGGCACGTTTTCTATCAGGCAGCCAAAGCGATTAATCGCGGACCACACCAGCGGCTCAAATTCAGGGTTAATGCGGATGGTTTTTGCGTAGCAGCCGCCCTCAAAATTAAAGATGCCCTCCTCGCCCCAACCGTGTTCGTCATCCCCAATCAAAGCGCGCTCAGGGTCCGAAGACAGGGTGGTCTTGCCTGTGCCGCTGAGGCCAAAGAAGAGGGCTGTTTCTCCTTGGACGCTCTTATTCGCGGAACAATGCAGCGAGAGCACACTGCGTTTTGGCAGAATGTAATTCATATAGGTGAAAACAGATTTTTTTATCTCGCCCGCATAGGATGTATTCCCAATCAGGACGGTTTTTTCCTCAAAATTCATAATCACGAAAGCGGGCGAGCGCAAGCCATCCGCCTGTGGGTCTCCCGCGAAACTGGTCGCGGCAATGACCGTAAGGTCGGGGTCAGTGAAAGGCACGGCTTCGTCAGCCTGGATAAACATATTGGCGGCAGCCAGATTCTGCCAGGCCAGGTCGTTTATCACGCGCAGGCGCGCTTTTTGGGCCGGGTCGGCACCGGCAATTACATCCCGGACGTAGAGGTTGCGCTTTTCGAGGTGAGCCAACAACCTGGCTTTTAAGCTGCGATAGGCTCCAACATCTATTTCCCGCGTCCCGGAGGCAAACCAAAGATCCGGGTCCCCATTGTGCACGAGGTATTTATCGTTGGGAGACCTGCCAGTGTAGGGGGAGGTGTTCACCACGAACGCGCCGCTGGCTGAAAAGACGCCTTCGTCATTTTTTACCGCCTCTTCAATCGCTTCGGCCCGGGAGAGGTTATAACGCACGCTGCCCGGCTGTTTGAGGCCCAGTTTCGCAAGCTCTGAAATTAATCCATTTGATTCCACTATTTTTTCCTTTTTTGTTATCGAAGAATTGTCTCGAACGCGGGTTTCCCGTAAACAGAAGATGAGCAATCCTGCAGCATGACAACCGGGTAAAAACCGCGGGTTGCCGTGCCGGAAATCCAGCTGCTGTTTCGTAGCACCGGCCAATAAGAATAGTAAAAATAGTTCTGCCGTTCCAAATCCATTTGCTGTTCGGGGCAGCTGCCAGCCCGGGGGCTGCGTAAACAATCCGCCGCCTTGCAGCTGAAACTCTCGGGAGAGGCAGAGGGGGCATTTAAGCCGACGTAAATGGGTAAATCGACCTGATCGCGAAACGCTGCCAAATTTGTCTGGATAAAACCTGAAGCCGTATCGCGGTCATAATACGCATAGTTTTCAGCAGGGAATTGAATTTGCGCGTAAATTCCGTCAATTTCACTAAAAAAGGAATAGGTCGAAAAAGCCTGGTCCTGAACTGGAAGCGCCCATAGGACTTTGCCCTGATAGTAAGTATTAACTTTTCGGATGAGTTCAGTCCAGATTTTTTCAGCTGTTTTTGGCGTTCCGGAATTTGTCGCGGTAGTGAGCAGCGCGCCGGGCAAGCTGGGACCAACGTCCGCGCCGCCCAGAATAAATTGGTCTACCTTGGAATTCGCGGCTAATTGCGCGTAGTTCATCACAAAATGATCGTATTCCTGATACCACTGCTGCCACCAAAGCGCATTTCGCAGGGTGGATTTCCACCATCCTGTCGTGTCGGGTGAGAAGTTCAATTTCGGGTATAAAGCCACGGTAAGACCCTGCTCTTGAGCCAGCTGGATTAATTGCAGCAAATCCATAATCATCATCCCGCCGGTTGGGTTTGGGTCCAGATAGGGGAGGCCGTCCAAATCAGTCACCTGCCAGGAAGGCGAAAAGATGACCCAATTTACCCCAAGCGCTTTCAGTTCCTTGAAAACATCCCGATATCTGTTGAGGTCGGATGGTTGATAAGCCGGGGTAAACTCCACGCCTAACAATTGTCCATTCTCTGGTTGCGCGGCGGAAGGCAGGGAGGGAGCGGCAGCGTTTTTCCATAAGTGCCAGCTGGCAACGCTGTGGAGGTTTTCCGGCGCCTGCCCAACCGGAACCGGAGAAGAGAAGCTGGCCTCATCATAAGCCAACTCACACTGGTCATTCCTGCATATCCGATATTGCATGCCGTCTTCGTTTTTGGCTGTTTCAAAAAGCAGGAACATCCACGCGTTTTTGCTGACCGGCCACATCGGAACAGGCTGACGCCATACATCATCCCGCCCAAATTGGATGGAAATCGAATCACCTGACGGCGTATTCTCCGGCACGCTGACCTGGATGCTCACCGGATTCGCGGCTTCGGGCTTCCAGGTGATGACTTTGTCTACAACCGTAACGTCCTTATTTGGGACGATAAACCGCCGTAAGACGAGTTTCTGCTGTTTATCCCGCTCCGCGTTAACCAGTCCATCTCCGAGCGTATATTTATAGACAAGGTCACTTCCGGCGTTCAGTTTGAGTGATATTGTGTAACGCCCGTCGTCCATCCTGGTGAGAAGCGGCATGCGCGCCGCCAATGTACTTTCACCCGCCGCCAGGTCGGCATAAACATTTCCAAGTTGAGAAAGGTTGCCGGCAATTCGAACCGGCGCGCCGAGGGCTTCATCGGGCAAGCTGACAATGAATTTGACGGTCACTTCCGGCAGGGGATTCAGAGCGATGACAGCCGGCGTCGAGAGACCTGAAAGCACATTCGCCCGCTGTTGGAAAGCCTGATATTTCCCATCAATGGAAACCACGGTCAGGCTATGGATTCCCTCCGGGACATGTTCAAAGAAAAAGCGCCCGGTCATATCGGTAAAGGTCAGGTAACCCGAGAGAGCCACCAGGCAATCCGCCAAAGGCTTTTGGGTTTGTTGATCTGCGACAATACCGCTGAGTTTCCCTGTTGTCCCGGTGTAAGGCAGCTCCGGCCAGCCGGATATGCTGTCGTTTATCTGAAGGTTGCGGGAAATAACCGCAACGCGATAAGCCACGCTGCTCCCGTCTGCGGCGGCTTCGGGCTGGTCAATCGGGAAGGTGCTTTGGTAACGATACTTGATGACAGCGCCCAGAGGCAGGAAAAGTGTTCCGCTGTATTTGTTTTCTGAAACCCGGGTCAACTCATATTGCGAGATGTTGTAATCCAACCCGCTGACCTCATCCAACACATTCAGGGCAAGGGTCGTCTCAGGAGAATAGCTTTGGCGAAGTTCAGCATTAAATTCAACCGGCACCATTTCCGGAGCCTGGATTTTGGAGGGAAAAACCTGTTCAGGCGGACGCGTGGCCGCTCCTTTTGGAGAAATATTCAACGCGCATCCACCGCTCAGGATTAATCCGGTCATAATGAGGAGAAAAATGATTAGCTTTTTGCACGTTTTCTGCCTCATAAGCCACCTCTATCCTGGGATTGATTTGCGAAGCGCGTCAATATTTTCTGCAAGACTGCCCAACACCCCGTTGATGAAACGCGGGGAGCTGTCTGTACCGAAGGATTTCGCCAGCTCGACGGCTTCGTTGATACCAACTTTCAGAGGAGTCTTTCGGAAAAATGCGACTTCCCAGAGGGCAATCCGCAGGATATTCCGGTCAATCACGGCGACCTGGTCCAAAGGCCATTCCGGCGCGTGCGCCGCGATCAGCTGGTCCAAACGTTCGCGATTTTCAAAGACGCCCTGAGCAATCGCCTGCGCGAAATCATATTGGGTTTCATCAAGGTCATTGTCCACAGCCCGTTCCGCAAGGACACTGCCCAGCAGATGGTCTGTCAGGTCCATTTCATACAGGGTTTGCAAGGCTGCGACGCGTGCCTTGGTGCGGGATTTCATAAACGCCTAAGCTTCAAGTTCGATATTGGTAACATGCACATTGACTGCAGCAACTTCCATGCCAACCATTTCTGAAATAGCCCTGGTCACTCTTTGTTGGACAGCCTCGGCAACCACGCGCACGTTTTCAGCGCCATCGACGACGAGGTACACATCCACATAAATGATGGAATCTTTCACAACAATCTTGACCCCGTCAGCATCGGTGTGGCTTGCTCTGCCAGCGGATGGAAACACTGGCGCCATGGCTGTTACACCTGGGGTTGCCAGGGACGTGAGGCGGGCGATAGTATTCAGTACAGTTGGCGCAATCGTGGTGGAACCAGAATGTTTTTCTTCCATTTTCACTCCCAATAATTTACCGCTCAGATATTTTCGCCAGCCGGGGTTGGATCGGGCAGGCAGCCGGAGAGCCAGACTGTCATAAGCGCCAGGTCATCAGTGCCAGCGGTGATTTTTTGATCCTGGGCGCGAATGAGTTCGGTTAATTTTTCATACGTCAAATTTTCGGGCCAACCCGTCAGGAATGCTTTTTCCGGATCCGGATACTCAGGCAGCTGGTCATTTTTCTGGAATGAGAGCGCGCGGATCACCGGGCTGACAGCGGGCTCAAGGTCCTGATGCAATCCTGCCCAGGCTTTCAGAATCACCTTGACGAAACGGGACTGCTTCAGGAAAACGGTTTCCATTCGACGAACCAGAACGCTGTGCGGCGCGCTGAATGGATTACGAAAACCGCTGACTTTTACTTCATCACGGATGGTCGCGATGACAGCGTGGCGGAGCTCTTCAGGCAGATCTGACACCCCCGAAACCACCGTCCGGAGGATATCATGACGGAACTCGGGCAGCAGGTAAACATTCAACGCGATCATAGGTCGATAGATATCCATAGGACTTCGCTTTCGTAGTTTTAAAGATCTGGTAAGCTAACTAACTTTAACCAAACAGCAGTTATAAATCAAATTCAAACTCAATAAGAATCCTGGTCGTCATCGAGATCGTCATCGTCGTCATCATCGTCCCAATCGTCTTTGATTTCCTCAGGCGTCCCCATGGCTTCCCATTCGTCCAATTCTTCTTCTTCTTCCCAATTTCCGAGTTCTGTTTCCTCATCCGGAGTATAGGTCTGACAACCAGTGTCAGGGTTCAGCTCGATGGCTGCGGCAGAACAATACCTCTCATCCAGAAAGAGACAATCAAGATAATGGCAGCGAATTTTTGGCATTAATTTCTCCTTATAAGGGAAAGCTATTTTCGGAAGGCATTTTACCTTATACTTTCACAACCGTAAAGCAGAGGAATTGTCAACCTGGACGGACCCGGATTGCCTGAATTACGTTAGGAAGGTTTTCCAAACGCGCCAAAAGCCGGCTCAACTGGCTGATGCCGCTGATTTCCAATATCAGGTTGATAATTACCAGATTCTGACGATTATTCAGGGAAAGGTTAATCAAGCGAACCGGCTCACTGGAAATAATCGCCGAAATATCCGATATCAAACCTTGCCGCTCGTAGGCTTTAATCTGCAGCGGGATGGGATATGTCTTTTCTTCGGTTCCCCAATCGACTTTGACCAAGCGGTCTGTCTCCGTCACGCGCAGCACATTCGGACAATCAGAGCGGTGAATGGTTGCTCCACGTCCGCGGGTGATATAGCCGATAATTTCATCGCCGGGCATAGGGCGGCAGCAGCGCGCCATGGTGGTTGCCAGCCCCTTCAACCCCATCACGGTAACCGCATCCCCAGGTTTAGCTCTGCTTGGGAGCGCTGGTACAATCTCAAGGGTTTCCAGCTCCGGTGGGTGCAGGGTCTCGGCGATGCGGTTCACCAATCTGCCGATTGGTATATCGCCGCAACCGATGCCAACGTACAGGTCATCCACCGTCCGAACATGAAAATCGTCCAGGAAGTCTTCCAGGTTAAGTTGGCCTATTCCCAGCCGCTTGAATTCCTTTTCAATCAGGACTTTTCCGTGCTCCAGGTTTTGCTCGCGATCCTGCTGCTTAAACCACTGTTTGATTTTGGAACGGGTTCGGGCATTTTTAACCAACCCAAGGTTCGGATTGAGCCAATCCCGGCTTGGCCCGCCCCGGTTTGCCGTCAGGATTTCGATTTTATCGCCTGTTTGCAGCTGATAATCGAGGGTCACCAGCTTTCCATTGACCTTCGCGCCGCGGCAGCGGTGCCCGACAGTCGTATGCACCTGATAGGCAAAATCAATCGGGGTCGAGCCGTAGGGCAAATCAACAACATCCCCTCTGGGGGTGATGACATAAACTCTGTCCCTGAACACATCCGCGGGTAAGCCGTCAAGCGCGTCTGTGTTATCTTCCACTTCCTGGCTCCACGAAAGCAGGTTGCGAATCAGACTGACTTTCTGTTCATAATCATCACTTATCAGCGCGGATTTTTCTTTGTATCGCCAATGCGCCGCCACGCCATATTCCGCGTTTCGGTGCATTTCATGAGTCCGGATTTGAATCTCCAACGGTTTGCCGTCCCGGTATACCACCGTCGTATGCAGCGATTGGTAATTGTTCGGTTTTTTTGCCGCGATGTAATCATCAAACTCGCCGGGAATTGGCGTAAACTGCATATGAACAATCCCCAGCACTTTGTAACAGGATTCAACATCATCCACGAGGATGCGGACAGCCCGCAGATCCCGAATTGCATCAAAATTGCCGTCTTTTCGCTGCATTTTCCTGTAGATGGAGAAAATGTGCTTGGGTCGGCCTGAAATAATCGCTTTTACCTCGGATTTTTCCAGCAGCGCGGTCAAGCCCTTGATAATGGCATTGATTTCATCCTGACGTTTCTGCCGCTGCGTAGCAAGCTTTTCCGCGATTTTATTGTATTCGTCCGGATTGACGTAGCGAAAAGCCAGGTCTTCCAATTCCCATTTAATTTGCCAGATACCCAGACGGTTTGCCAGCGGTGCGTAAATTTCGAGGGTGTCTTCCGCGATGCGTTTCTGCTTATCGGGAGGCATGTCTTTCAGCGTTCGCATATTGTGCAAGCGGTCAGCAAGCTTCACCACGATGACCCGGAAGTCGCTGCCAATTGCGAGCAGCATTTTCCGCAGGGTTTCCATGACATATTCGTTTTTTCGGCTGTCGCTGAGCGGCTCGGTGGTTTGCGGGCTGGTAATTTCTTCCGGATGTTGGTCTGCCCGGGTAACTTGCGGCAAACTGGTAATCCTGGTGAGATCCTCCACAAACTTCGCAATGGATTCGCCGAATGTGGAGCGGATTTGCTCCAGCGTGACCGGAGTGTCAAGCACGACATCATGCAGCAAACCGGCAACCACCAGGCTGGGGGCTACCTCAATATCCAGCAGGATATTAGCCACGCCCACGCAATGCGTGATGTAAGGCGCCCCAGACGCCCGGGTTTGCTCCCCATGAGCAGACTCCGCCAGTAAATAAGCCGACTTGATCAGGTCAATATCAGCCGTTGTGTAGGAAGCAGGAAATTTATGAAAGACTTTTTCTAAATCCATGATGATGGATTAAGTATGCCACAAAATCGGTTTGTTATTTTAGCTTTTCAGCGCTTGCATAGGATCTATCCAGCCGCAGCGCTCGCAGACATTCCTCTTCAAAGGGATTCAGCCGTCCTTCAATCAGATGCGTCAGAAGCATGCCGACGCCCACGCCAAGCATGTAGCCTTGCCCGCAAACCCCGGCCGCAAGCAAGTACCCGTCTAATGCCTCAGTGCCCCCGAGGATTGGCAAGCCATCCGGCGTAATCGGGTAAGTGCCGCGCCAGGTTCTCCGAACGCGTAAATTCCTCAGTTTGGGCATCAATTCTATTAACCTCTGAGAAGCCAGCGGTAAGAACTCACTGGTATCTGTGCTGAGCTGACCAAGAATCTGCGGGCTGGGGGTGAGGCAGAAAATTATTTTGCCGGTTGGATGCTGGTAAAAATAGAAGTTGCTGGAGCCTTCTCTCGGGCGGATGTCCACAATCATTGGAGAAAACATGGGTTGAACTGGTTCGGTGATGCCGGCTTCGTGCGCTTCAGGGGTGACTGGCAGCGGCACGCCCACGAGCTGTGAAATTTCAGAAGCCCAGGACCCTGCCGCGTTAATCAGGTATTTGCAGGCATAGCTTCCCCGGGCGGTGCTGACGGACTGCACCGCGCCATTAATAACGCTGGCTGAAAGAATTGGCTCATTAAAATGAAAATCTGCGCCGGCTGCCACAGCATGCGCGTAAAAAGCGAAACAGGTTTTCATGGGAGAGGCAGACCCATCATCGGGCGAGAAAGTGCCTCCCAGGAGCCCTTCCGGTTGAATATCCGGGATAATCTTTTGGATACCCTGCGCATCCTGCCAATCTATGTTCAGACCATAACTTTTCTGGTAAGCCAACAAATCCTGCAGCGTTTGTTTAATCGCCGGCTCATACGCGACAAAACAGTATCCGCCAGCGCGCCATTCGATATCATCGCCATAAACCTCCTGCCAGGTGGATAAGACCCGGATGGTTTCTGCGCATAGATATATTTTTGATGCATCGGAGTGGGTGGCGCGAATCCCGCCAATCGCGTGTTTATTGGATGCCTGTCCGACGCTGGGAAGCGCTTCCAGCACCAGAACGCGCAAACCAGCCCGCGCGAGGTAAAACGCGGTTGGGGTGCCAATTGAGCCAGCGCCGGCGATAATGACGTCATACACGGGCAGGGGGCTCATGCTTCACCTCCGTCGGCGCTGCCAGAGAGATTGGCAAGCAGGGAAATCGGCATCTCCACAAAAACAGGACGGATTGGCGGTTCAGTCACTTCCGTGAGGGGGATGCCTTCCTGCTGATACATGCGTTTGACCATGTTCAAACAGGTTTTTCCTCCGCAAGCGCCCATGCTGACCCGTAAAAGCGCTTTAATTTGGTTGAGGTCCCGGACCCCAGCCCGAATGAGATTGCGGATTTCACCGGCGCTCACCCTTTCACAGCGGCATACATACGCTTCGTCCGCCATCTCCGGCGTAAATTCACCGGTCTCATCATATACCGCCTTGGGTTCAGAAGATGGGATCAGGCGCAAGCCCGCGATGCGCGGCGCGATTTCGGCAGGAGCTTCCACGCTGATGATATGCGTTCCGGAAAAGCCAGGCAGCTTACGAATCGTCTTAACTGACAGTGAGGTCAGCGCGGTGCCGTTTGTATCCGTTACCATAACCATACTGCCGGGCTTGAGCCGCGCCGCTTCCTGTTCGTAGGGCAGGGAAACCAAAGCTTTCCCCGGTTGCTTGCGGAAATCTACCAGGGTTATTGCCAACCCGGGGCATACCGAAACGCAGCGCAAACAGCCAATACAGGCTTCATTTTCCTGGGGCAGGAATTGCGGCAGCGAACGGATATCTTCCCCGCTAAGGTGAATTAAATCCTTGGGGCAGATGGTTGTGCATGGATCGCAAGGGATTTCCTGGTTGCAGTGCAGCACGGGAAAAACTCCGGCTGTTCCTGAAGGAAGGCTTTCTTCGCGCAGGTTACCCGGTTTGGATTTTAAGATTTTTTCCAGTCTGGTCCACTCAGCCGGGATTGGCGCGAGAGTTTTTCCAAGCCGTTCCGCGATTTGGGCGCCAGCAATCCGCCCTGAAAAGATTGCGGCAGACGCCTCGGCGATCTCTTGCGCGTCGCCAGCGGCATATACCGGCAGACCGACCTCTTCTGCCTTGCGCAGGAATTCATTTACCGGATCAAGCCCGACCGCGATCAGGATGGTATCGCAGGCATACTCACGCACAGTTGAGAGTATCGGCTTGAAGTCCTGATCAACCTGGGCGATCCGAATTTGCTCTACACGCTGTTCGCCAATTGCCTCGAGGACGGTATGCGAGGTAAGCACCGGTACGCCGGAACGTACGAGCTTGTCCAGGTGGACCCGATAACCCCCACAAGCGGGGGCGGCTTCCACCAGACCAGCCACGTGGATGCCGGCTTGAATGGCATGATATCCCGCGATGAGCCCCACGTTTCCTCCGCCGACGATGAACAGGTTCTCGCAAGGGCGGACCAGGTCGCGATTGACCAGGGTCTGGAACGCGCCCGCGCCGTAGACTCCGGGCAGGGTATTGCCGGGGAAAGCCAGGCTGCGTTCCCGCGCGCCCGCTGCGACCAGAAGCACCTGCGGCTGCACCAGGACATATTGCCTGCCCTCACGCAGGATTCCAAGGCTGTGATCCTCAAAAACCGCCAGGGCAGTGCTGTTTTCCCAGATTTCAATGCTGGGGTATGCGCGCGCCTGCGCTTCCAACTTTTTCGCGATATCAATACCGCGGGTTCCGGCGTAAACAGCTTCGGAAGAACCAAAGAAACGGTGAGTCTGCAGAACAAGCTTGCCGCCCAGCTTGTCCTTATCATCCACCAGAAGGACAGAAACGCCAGCCTTTCCCAGTTCCTGCGCGGCGGAGAGACCGGCAGGGCCCCCGCCAATTATCAAGACCTCCACATTCATCCGGGGGATTGGCGCTGTTTGTAATGTGCCTGCGGGCAGGTCCGGCAGTTCGGGGAGGCCATCGGCGGGGAAGACGCGCATCCCAGCTCTGACCGGGGTCATGCAAGCTTTTACCGGGAGACCGTCCGCGATAACCATGCACTGCGAACACTGCCCATTGGCGCAGAAGATACCTTGCGGGGAGTTATCTTTGGGATGATGACCGAAAACATGAATTCCATTGGCAAAAAGCGCTGTGGAAATCATCTCGTCGGTGTGCGCTAATAATTCCTGGTTATTCCAATAAAAAGAAAGGTTTGGTTCCGGCTTAATCGTTAGGATAGGGTGAGAAGAAATCCGGTAATCACTCATGGGCTTCAATTGCCAACTCCATATGCATTTGTCGGCAATTATATTACCACTGAGCGGCTTAGCCAAAGATTTCCAGGTACTTCTTATCCAGTTCAGCGTCGCTCAGATGGCTGTAGCGCTGCGTGACCGCGATATTTTGGTGGCGGGCAAGCTCTTGCGCCAGCTTCAGGTTGCCAGAGGCGAGCAGGACGGTGGTGACAAAATAATGGCGGAAGGAATGCGGGGTAATTGAGCCTACAGCTTCGGGTCCGACGGCTTCCCTGACGCGCTGGTTCACAATTTGCCGCCCAGTGGTAGTGGAAATGGGTTTTACCTTTTTGCCGCTGCCCTTATCGTGCCGGGCGAAGACCGGCAAGGCGGCCAGAGCCTTGCCGCTTCCGCCGTCCAGTTCAGCGCGCAGACGCAGGTAATCCTTGAGTGCCTGCAAACTGCGCCGGGAAAAGCGCAGGACAGCTTCCCGATTGCCTTTGCCGATGATAACCGCCCGATATTCGTCCCAATCAATATCGCCGCGGCGTAAGTTGCAGGCTTCGTGCACGCGTAAGCCAGTATCCGCGAGGGTTAACAGAAAGGCCCGGTCGCGCATATTAATTAAGTGTTGGGTCGGGTCTTTTGTTTCAAACAAATGCAATCCGGCGGCGTAATCCAAGACGGTTTCTATCGCGGATTTCGGGAATTGGGGGAGGCGGATGCCCGGTTTGCGCGCGCGCTGTTTGATGAGCAGCCTGATGCGCGGCAAATTGATGGCAGCCAGGTTTTCTCCTGCCAGGAACTCGTAAAAACCAACCACAGCGGTCAGATAACATTGTTCGGTGGAGGGGGCCATATCTTTTAACGCGCGGATAACCCAGATGACCGGTTCTTCTGTCAGGTTCGCGATGGGCATTGTTTCAGGGTCCAGTGCGTGCCCGGTTAGTACCTGACCGAACAGGTTCATCGCGTTCGCATAGGTGCGGGCAGTGTTCGCGCTGCGGGAAAGGCGGACAGAGGAAATATAATTCTCAATGGAGTCTTGAACTGCAATTCTTTCACTCATAAAATTACCATTTCTTATCAACCAACATTGCGCGTAGTTTTGTCTTTTTTATATAGAATCTACTTCTTAATTCGATATATTGAATAATCTTCAACTTCATGTACTAAATAATAATTTTCCCAAATATAGTTAAGCGTTTCATTGGTGTTTTGTGCTAAAGAAGTTGCTATTTCTTGCTGAGCACGGTACTCTGGATTTACTGCTGGCAAGATCCAAGGGTAAATGGCAAATCCATCAATAATCATCACTGGTTTCTGCGTTTTAAGATTCTCAAGGTATTCTTTTTGCAATTTCATACCAATTGATGAGTTATTAATTAGGGGATAGAATAGAGATCCATCCATTGAGGCACGGTCACTCATCAAGTTGATTCCAGCTTGTCCACCAATAACAAGTACTTTGTCGTCAACATTTGTGTTTTCCTCAATGTAAGATGCTGTGCGTGATTTATATTCCATTTGTAGGCCTGGATTTATTATTGATTTGTATAACACCTTTACAGGAAGAAGAAGATTACCCCATTGTGAGGTGATTGTAAACACCAAAACAAAGCATGTTGCGCATAGTTTTGCTTTAGTATTTAGTAACCGTATTAAGTCTTTTGAAAGTAAATACTCTTTTGCAAATTCGAAAAAAAATCCATAAGATAAAACAATTGCAGGAATCCAATTAATAAAATAATGTTGATATCCCCTCCCAGAAATAGCGCTCAAGGCCACTTCAAGTGGTAATAACATCAAGGTTAGAATCGTTAGGGGGTCAGACTTATGTTCTCTGGCACCCTTTATTGCGTAGAATATACAGGCAGTATATCCAAGTCCAAATACATAAGACCAACCTTTGAAATATTTAATGCCCATAAGTAAACTATCGTTGATGACATGATAGATTAATGAACTCGAACGATATTCTTGGGAATAAAAAAAGTTGTAAAAAATTGACGCCTCTACCATCCTGTAAAGGGTTCCGTGTAAATAAAAGTAGAGGAGGATTGGGAGGTTAATAAATATCGTTCCAAGAATTATCCATCCAATCCTTGTTAAGCTCGTTAGAAACCCCTTTTCTTTCCAGGTAAAATATATTATTAGTAAAATTATTATAATTTCAACCCCAACATTATTAGCTCTAAGATGGAAGCTGGCCATCAGTGATCCACCAATTATTAAATCCTCAAGTCGATGATCCTTTTTCTTTAAACCTTGAAGATAAAAAAACAAAGCAACAAACGAGCAGAGTAGTGAATACTCCTCAACAGTATTTCCAACTCCAAATATTTGTTTAAGTGAAAATGCACCTGCAACGGTACCTAATAATGCAGCTCTGTGATCCCAGTGCTTATTCAATATCGAATATGCTAATCCAAGGACAATAATAAGAAAAAAAAGTTCAAGAAACCATAATCCCCAACGCGAACCTGAGCCTAACCAAAAACCCAGGGCGTTAATGAAGAAGATCATCGGACCTTTAGAGTCCCAAATTTGTGTATAAAGCGTTTTGCCGCGTAATAATTCTTTGCCTGCAAACATAAAAAATCCGCTATCTCTACCAGGTTCAAAATAGTAAGGATTTCCACGCGCTAAAATAGATAGTGATAATATCAGTAATAGAATCCATAAAAATATCCAATCAACTTTGGACAGCTGAGACTTTCCATTTGAACGTGTAGATACATCCAATGAAGTTTCAGGTTCTTCAGAATCCATATTTAACCGCCTCGTACATAATGCTTATTCCACCACAAAATTTGAACCTATTATAATACACTTTTTATCATTGGTAACGATAATGATACTTATCATAACCAATAATTAAAACATCAGAATTCACCGCTCCCCTGCCGCCTATGGAAGACTTAACGCATGTCCGTGCTTACGGGTCACCGGCGCTGAAAAGTTTCCCAGGCGCCTTTCCACGGCTCGCCCAGGCGATTATTCTCGCTCACTTCCACCGAGCTGAGGCGCTGCCCAATCACAGCCAACTGCCGCGCCGCGCTCATCCAGTCATCCGCGCGCAGCGCCTTGGCCAATGCGTCCGCGCCGGGTTCGCACCAGGCCCACTCCTGGCGAAAGCGGTCCGCCTTGAGCCAATAGTCGCGCTTTTCCCAGGCAGCCGCGCTTGTTTCGACCGATTCGCTGATTTTTTCCAGCGCCAGAACCACGTAAGCCGCCAAATCCCGGCTGGACGCGTCCGGCGCGTTCTGCCGCATCAGCAGCCGAATTGCCAAAACGATGGACTTGCTCATACGATTGCGCGCGGTCGCGCCGCTTTCACTGCCTTTTATGGTTGTCATTATTCCTCATTTGCAAAGAATTTCAGTGCCCAATTATACCCACCCTGCCCTTCTCGTGCTGCCTGAAACAGCGTAGAATTAGCACACGCGTTCTAATAATCTCTTGACATAGAACAAATATTCTATATAATAAAGGCATGAGAACAGATTCCGCGTTAGTCCCCTTTTCACTACCCCTCCCACCCCAATTGCTGCTGGTGATTGGCTGCAGCGCGATGTCCGGGGAAATGCTGGAGCTGGTCGCGGCTCTGGCTCTGAAGCAGCCTGTGACCCTGTTGGACTGCGGCAATCGCTCCAATATGTACGCGGTTGCCCGGGCTGTACGGCCCTTCACGAATGACCCGGTCGGCGTGATGAACCGAATCCGCCTTTCGCGCGCCTTTACCTGCTACCAGGTGTTGGCGATGCTGGAAGCTGTTTCCGCCGCCCCGCCGCGCGAACCGCTGCTTGTTCTGGACCTATTGGCAACCTTTCTGGATGAGGACGTGAAGCTGAAGGACTGCCAGCGCCTGCTTACCCGCGGCATCGCCTGCCTGAAGCGTCTTAGTCAGTCCGCGCCGGTGGTGGTAAGCCTGCGCCCCATTCCGCCCATCTCCGCGGCGCGTGAATGCCTGATGGAAGCGCTGCGCGCCAGCGCCAACGCCGCCTGGGAGGAACCCGCACCCTTGCCGGCCGGTTTTGGACAGCAGCCGGCGCTGTTTTAGGGAGGACCCTATGGGCCGCACAATTGCTTCCATTACCCAAACCTGGCAGCAGGAAGAAGCCGCCCTCAAACGCTTTCAGCGCGCGCTGCGCAAAGAGGATCAGCTGCTGCTGGATGAACTGCTGGTGCTTTCCCGCCTGCACCTGGCAGAAGCTTCGTACGCGTCCAACCTGTACCCGCTGGACATGTACCTGATTGCTATCCTGTTGGAAGTCTACAAACAGCTGAAGTCGCTCCAAAAAGAAATAGCCCCGGAAGGGGCGGACCCCAGCGTAAAGTTGGACAGCGGCAAAGAAGCGCGCTTTCTCGCGCTGCTCAACGAGACGCTGGCGGTTTTAGCGCCGGAAACCCCACCCGCCGCGGAACTGACAGAGGAGGAAGCGACCGAACCGCGCGCGTACACCGCGTTTGAGGAGGCGCCGTGAGCGGCCAGACATTCCGCGGCTGGCTGCTCGACCTGTACCTGAATCAGCAGGAGGGTTTGACGTTGTGGTTCATCTCAGAAACGGATGACTGCCGGCAGTGTTTCACGCAGGCATTCCCGGTGGCGTTTTATGCCGCCGGGCCGCGCGCGGAACTGCGCCGGCTGTGGCACCGGCTGCGCAAAGAAAGCTGCGTCAGCGCGCTTGAACGTCAATACAAGCAGGATGTTTTTGCCGCGGAACCCGTGGAAGTGCTGCGGGTTGACGTGGACACGCCGGCGCGTCAGGTCGCATTATTCCGTCAGTTGGAAGAGGAATTTCAGGAGCTGACCTGGTACGACGCGGATGTGACCATCAGCACGCGTTATATCAGCCGCTATGGCGCGTTCCCGCTGGCGCTGTGTGAGCTTAGCGCCGACGCTCAGAATCGCATCCAATCCATCCAGGTGCTCAACAGCCGTTGGGATCTGATGCCCGCTCTGCCGCCTCTGCGCGTGATGGAGCTGGCGCCGGACGCGGACCCCGCGCATGGAACGGTGCGCGCGCTCAACCTGCGTTCAGACCGCTTTTGCCAAACCCTGCCGCTTAGCCCGGACGGCGCGTTTTTATCCATTCTGAACGCCGCGCTGCTGGACTACGACCCGGACATTCTCGTCACCGACTGGGGAGACAGTTGGCTGCTGCCCTTCCTGCTCAAGCAGATGGAAGAGAAAGAGATCCCCCTGGCGCTCAACCGGGACGCCAGCCGGCCGGTGCGTTGGCAGAAAGAAATCACTTACTTTTCCTACGGGCACATTATCTACCGCCCGGAAGAAGCGCACCTGTTTGGACGCTGCCATATTGACCGCAAATCCGCCATGATGTGGTCGGATTACAGCCTGGCAGGCACGCTGGAAATGGCGCGCGTGACCACCCTGCCAATCGAAAAAGCCGCGCGGGTCTCGCCCGGTCAGGGCATTTCCGCCATGCAGGTCATCACAGCGCTGGAAAAAGACATTCTGGTGCCCTACCAGAAACGCCAGGTGGAAGAATTCAAGAGCGGCATGCAGCTCATTCAGGCAGACCGCGGCGGGATGATTTACCAGCCAAAACTGGGGCTGCACAGCGATGTGGGGGAAGTTGACTTTGTGTCCATGTATCCCGCGGTCATCATCCGCGGCAATATTTCACCCGAAGTTCCCTTGCCGGATGTGCTGACGCCCGCCAGCGAAGAATTGGGCGTGGTTCCGCTCACGCTCAAACCCATTTACGAAAAACGCGTGGCGTTGAAGACAAAAACACGCTCTTACCCACCCGATCACCCCATGGCAAAGACGCTCAAAGCACGTTCATCCGCGCTCAAATGGCTGCTGGTGGTTTGTTTTGGCTTTCTTGGCTACAAAAACGCCCGTTACGGACGCATCGAAGCGCATGAGGCGGTCACCAAAGGCGGACGCGAAGTGCTTTTGCGCGCCAAAGAGGTGGCGGAGGAGGAAGGCTTTGAAGTGCTGCAGATGTATGTGGACGCGCTCTGGCTGAAGAAGAAAGGCTGCAGCAAACCCGAACACTTTGAGGAAGTCATGCGCAAGATTGTCGACCGGACCGGGCTGGCAATCGCGCTGGACGGCGTCTTGCGTTGGGTCGCGTTCTTGCCCTCCAAAACAGACGCGCGCGTCCCAATCGCGAACCGTTACTTTGGCATATTTCAAAGCGGCGAAATCAAGGTGCGCGGTCTGGAAGCCCGCCGCAGGGATACCCCCCGCTGGATCGGGCAGGTGCAAATGGATATGATTACCTGCCTTGGGCAAGCCAAAACCCGCGCGGACCTGCCCGACGCGCTCAGATCAGCGCTCCGTGTGTACCAGGACGCGTTGGAAGCCCTCAAAGCAGGCCGTGTGCCGTTGGATTTGCTGGTAGTCAACGGAAAGGTCAGCTATGCTCTGGATGCCTATAAAAGCACGACCGCGTCCGTGCGCGCGGCGCGGCAGTTGGAAAGCGCCGGCATGCAAATCCGCCCCGGGCAGCGCGTGCGTTTTCTTTTTACGCAAGGCGAGCCGGATGTGCGCGCCTGGGGACTGGCCGGCAAACCGGACCCGCAATGTGTGAATATCCATAAGTACATGGAATTGCTGGCGAAAGCCGGCGGAAGCGTTTTGCTGCCCTTTGGCATTGATCCCGGCGTGTTGATGGAATGGACGCTCAAGGGCGGCGTGCAGCTGCCGCTGGCCGTTCAAATTGATGAACTGCTGACAGGCAGAAAACCGCAGGGGTCAGCCGGCTGCCGGATCAGTGGCATGTCCATGCCAGCAGACTGATATGGCATGTGACCACTCAGGAGGTTTATATGTAAACAGCGGGCAAAAATTGCGGTTATGAAACCATTCGCTCAAACAAAATGCGGGTGCCACATGCATTGCAGCCGCGGCTGCTCACTCGCGAGGCGGCCTCTAGCAAACTGCCAATAGATTGGCTGCTCCCCGACGGCCTCCTTCCAAATAGCAATGGAAGGCCATCGAGGAGGCAGGTCGGGACGTGGAACGGGCAGTTTAGCTTCGGGATTCCGAACTGCGGTGGTGGAATAAAGACCGGCGAACCAACAACATCACAGCTAATAACAGAGCCTGGCAGTTCATAGCATGTCAACACTGAGACTTGCGCACACAGGCTAATTCAGATTGTATTGATTTTTATTAAATTTCTTATATACTAAATGTATAGATTGGTGAGACATCATGAGGATTTTGTGATGTCTCGTGTGCGTACCGCATTCTGCGCTTGTCTGTGATTAAAGATATTACGTCATACGATATACCCGCAATCCCCTTGACTTTCAGGTGGTTTGTGATCTCCAAGAGCAAAGCTTAGCTCAGATTTTCGACGTTCCTTGACAAATCGGCAGCTTCGGAGGTGACCAAATGAAAAGGTTCATTTTTTGGGTATTGTCCAGTCTTTTACTGGCTGGGATAATTGCCGCGGTATCTATTGAGCGGGTCTCGGCTGGTCCAGCCGCTCCGAACATTGAGACGCTGGAACAGCCGGACGGTGTCAGCTTTTTCGCGCGTAAATGGGGCGATGAATGGGCGAACGGATACGAGACGCTGGAAGGGTACGCTATCCTCCAAGCGCCTTCGGGTTGGTGGGTATTTGCCCGCCTCTCTACTGAAGGACAGTTGGAGCCGGCGATAATCGGGGGAAAGCAAGTCCCGGCGAATCTGGCCGCGCCTGCCAGCCTGCAAAAACACCTTCGGCCGGCGCAGATTCCAACATATCCGACAATTCACCGCGCCTCTCCTGAAGGGCAGAATATCGGCACGCAACCCACGCTTGTATTGCTTGCCAGTTTTTCGGACCGCTCAGGAACCTATACTGCCGCTAGTTTTTCATCGCTGGTATTCAGCACAACCAGCAACAGCGTCCGCGATTATTACCTGAGCGCCTCTTTTAACCAGCTAAGCCTAAACGCGGCAGCGGAAACTCACGGTACTTCCAATGACGGCGTTGTAGGCTGGTTTAATCTCGGTTACGCCCACCCTGACACCGGGGCGGGCGTGTCAGTGGCGAACCAATTGATTGCCAAAAACGTGCTGATAGCCGCGGACCCCTATGTCAATTTTGCGTTGTTCGACACGAATTCCGACGGTTATATCTCTCAGAACGAGCTGCATCTGATTGTCGTTGTCGCAGGTTACGAGCGTTCATACTCAAACAACTCACCTAGTATCTGGGGGCACCGCGATTCTTTCTACGACATAACCGCGCCAACTCTGGATGGAAAGATTTTGGGCGACCCTTCTCATAATGGCGGTTACGCTCAAATTGGGGAGATCCACCAGAATCACCAGGCAACCATTGGTATCCTCATTCACGAACTGGGACACGACCTTACCTGGCCAGACCTCTACGATATTGACGGTTCCTCGGACGGAGTTGGTGATTGGTCCATCATGGGAACAGGGAGCTGGAATTACACGGGAAGTAATGATTACGGCACCTCACCAGCTTTCCCAGACGCTTGGCTGAAGTGGTATCAGGGATGGATCAGCCCGATTGTGATTAACGGGACGGTCACTGGGGCTTCTCTGCCGCAAGCCGAAACCAACGCAACAGCTTACCTGCTGTGCCCCAACCCCGGTGGAATTGATTGGGAATGGATGCAGCATTCCGGTTCCGGTGAGTATTTTTTGGTCGAAAACCGCCAACTTACTGGTTATGATGCCGGCTTGCCAGGGGCGGGGATAAATATTCTGCATATTGATGAGAGCGTGACGTACTCCAACAGCGCCAACGCAAATGAATACCACCCCCTGATGAAGTTTATGCAAGCGGACGGATTGGATGAGCTGCTTTACGGTGATTCAATTGATTCTGAGAGGGGCGATAACGGCGACCCATTTCCTGGTGTGACTAACAACAGAACCTTTAACTACAACTCCACCCCCAACAGCCGCCTATATTCCGGCGCCGACAGCCAAGCAGCCGTGACGAGCATCAGTAATAGCGGCACAACGATGACGGCCACGCTCAGTTATACAGGTCCGACTAACCAACCACCGGTTGCCAATGCCGGCATGGATTTGGTTTTATACACTCAGGTTCTGGTAACTCTGGACGGAAGCGGCAGTTATGACCCTGACGGCGATTATCCGCTCAGCTATTCCTGGAGTCAGACTAGCGGACCAACTGTAACCCTGAATAATCCAAACAGCGTAAACCCGACATTTACCGCGCCTTCGCAGCCTTCTATTCTGACATTTGCGCTGGTGGTGACGGACAGTCTGGGCGGTGTATCCAGCCCTGATTATGTGAAGGTCACGATTCTTAATACGCCGCCGGTTGCGAATGCGGGACCGGACCAGTCGGTAAACACCACAGCGTTGGTCACGTTGGATGGAAGCGGTAGTTATGACCCTGACGGCAATTATCCACTGATTTATGCCTGGTTTCAGAAATCCGGGCCGGTAGTAGCGCTTAGCAACCCTGGTGCGGTTAATCCGAATTTTATCGCTCCGCCCATTAAATGCGTACTAACTTTTGACCTTATTGTGACAGACAGTCTCGGGCAGGGTTCCGGACCAGATTCTGTGTCGATCATCGTTGGTAATCAAGCTCCGGTGGCAGATGCTGGCCCCGACCAGTCAGTCCTGACAAATTTTGTGGTAATCCTGGACGGCAGTCAAAGTTATGACCCGGATGGGAACTATCCTTTGAGCTACCATTGGACTCAAACTGCGGGTCCGACAGTCAGCCTGCTTAACCCTGAGACAGTTACGCCTTCGTTTGTTGCCCCGTCTGACCCAACCCTAATTAGCTTTTCATTGGTCGTAACGGATTCTTTTGGGATGTCTTCTGCGGCAGACAGCGTAAATATTACCGTTATGAATCAAGCGCCAATCGCAAACGCTGGTCAGGACCAAATTGCAGGATACCTTTCAAAGGTTACGCTGGACGGAAGTGCCAGCACAGATCCGGATGGTGACTTTCCGCTGACTTACGCATGGTCTCAGACCGGTGGCCCCAATGTTCAGTTGATCAATCCTATGTCGGTTTCGCCTTACTTCATTACCCCATGGCAGACGAGTATGTTAACCTTCTCTCTGGTTGTTACAGACGCCTACGGATTAGGATCTGCACCGGCGTTTGTGCGTGTTTTTGTGAGCGGAAACAGCGTATTCCTGCCAATGCTGGTCAAGTGAAATTTATGTTTTGAACTGCACTGACCGCGGCTTTCTACGAGTTATCAAGGAGTTTTTGTTGCCGGATTAATAATCCAAAGCGATCCTCTTCCTGTTTTCGGGATGAGATGAACGGTTCCTAGCGGATTGTGCCGCACCACCCCTGGTTTGACCGGAAGCTGCCCTCAGCCGCCGGGCTTCAAGAATCCTCGCCTGAGAGCGAGATAAGCAGGTCACCATTGGCATGGGCACTCAAACACCCCTGTTTGCTCCAGGGTCCAAAGTGAACTCAACTGCGCGCAAGGCAGCGCTGGCAAAAGGAGAACCGCCAACACGCGTTTATGTTCACGGTCTTTCGCAGATGTTGAAATGATCTTGATTTCCAATCCTTGAGTTCCATCCCATTCCGCAGAGTCACCCTCATTACCATAGGTAAAGACGCCGATTATGAATTGTGTTCGTTGAATTTCAGGTAGATAATCATCAATTATGGCTATGCGCTGCTCTAAAAATTCTCTAAACATGAATACTTCGAAAGTCCATGGTCTGGTTGGTTTTTTGTTGACTTGCTTTTTCCTCTCGCTTATAATTTCTTGTTCGAGGGGAAGTGCTGGAATTGGCAGACAGGCATGACTTAGGATCATGTGCGGCAACGCGTGAGAGTTCGAGCCTCTCTTTCCCCACAGCATTTATTAACTGAGAGGTATATTTTGAAACTACAAAAAGAATTCACGGACGACCAGCAGGTAAAAATCACCGCGGAATTTGAGCCGGAACTATTGGATCAATTCATGCACAAAGCCGCGCGGAAAATTTCCCAACGCACTCGCATCCCCGGCTTCCGTCCGGGCAAGGCGCCCTACGCGATGGTAGTAAATCATGTTGGCGAAGCCAGCATCCGCGAAGAAGCGCTGGAAATGCTTTTGGATAAGGTCTACCCGGAAGTGTTGGAGGAAGCACAAATTTCACCTTACGGCCCCGGTAACCTGGACGAAATTAAGAACCAGGATCCCCTCACCTTATTGTTTACTATTCCGCTTGAACCTGAAACAGAACTCGGCGACGTGGACAGTATACGCGAAGCCTACACCCTGCCGGAAGTCAGTGATGAAAAAGTGGACGAACTCATCCGCCAAGTCAGACGGAATAGCAGCACAATCGTCCCCTTGGAAACCCCGGCGGCAGAGGGCAATTTGCTTTATCTGACTCTGGAAGCCCTGGCTGTTGAACCAAAAGAGGGTGAAGACCCCGAGATATTTGGCAGCACCCCGCAGCAGGTCCTGATCCCGACGGAAAGTGAAGAATCGGACAGCGAATGGCCGTACCGCGGATTTGGCCGCGCGTTGATTGGCAGCAATGCCGGAGAGACTGTGGTCCTTACTCATGAATTCCCGCAAGAAGACAGCGTGGAGGAGGATTTCCGCGGAAAAAAGATTCGATTCAACGCGAGCATACAATCAGTTAAAGCGTTGGAACTGCCAGAGCTGGACGAAGCTTACCTTGAAGAGATCGGCGACTTTAAAAGCGTTGAGGAATTGCGAACTGCTGTTTATGAACGGCAACTGGCAATTGAGACCGCCGACTATGAAGATAAATACTACCTTGGTCTCGTAGACCGTATTCGGCAGGATACAAAATTTAAGTATCCACCGCAAATGCTGCATGAAGAGGAAGAAGAGGTTCTACACCGGTTTGAACACGAGCTTTCTCACCGTCAACTTGAACTTGATCTTTATCTCAAGATGCGCAAGATGGATAAAGAAGACTTCATAAAACAGGAAGTCACCCCTACTGCCATTACCCGTCTGGAACGTGCGTTGGTGATGGAAGCTTTGAGCAAGAAATATGGTATCAAAGTTAGCAATGATGAATTGGAGCAGCACATTTCAAGCCTCATTTCCGATCTGGTGAGATCAGGTGAGCTGCATCAGATGCAAAAAGACCTCGGTGAGAAGAAGTTCGCCAACGCGATTTCTCATGAAGCTGCCAACCGCGCGCTGGAATCTGCCATTCGGCTTCAACTGCGGAAAATTGCCAGCCCCGAATCCTTTCCTGCAGAAGAGCCCAAATCCGAAGGCGCGGCAGAACCAACGCCCGAAGCAGCGGAATAAGCATCCAAAAAGCGGCGCCTGAGTATTCAGGCGCCCGACTTTATATACAAAGTTCTAACAGTTAGAGGGTAAACTCTTCAAAATCATCATGAAGAAAAGGAAACCAATGGATACAAATACAACAAAATCAATCATGGTGCCGATGGTTGTGGAAACTTCCGGCAGCGGCGAGCGCCATTATGATATCTATTCGCTTCTGTTGAAAGAGCGCATCATTTTTGTCGGTTCCGCGATTAACGATCAGGTAGCCAACCTCGTCGTGGCGCAGCTGCTTTATCTGAGCCGCGAAGACCCGGATAAATCCATCCAGATGTATATCAACTCCCCGGGTGGTTCTATTTATTCAGGCCTGGCCATCCTCGATACCATGCAGATGATCCCGAATAAAATCAGCACAGTTGCCGTTGGGGTTACTGCCAGCTTTGGGACAGTCCTGCTTGCGGGCGGCACCAAGGGTCAGCGATTCGCCCTTCCCCACGCGACGATTCACATGCATCAACCCCTTGGCGGCGCGGAAGGACAGGCTACAGACATTGAGATTATGGCGCACGAGATTATGCGTCTGAAAACAGCGCTTAATAATTTCTTTGCCGAAGCGACGGGTCAGTCCATCGAGACAATTAAACGGGATACTGAAAGGGATTTCTTCCTGACAGCGGAACAAGCGGTAAATTACGGTATTGTCGACAAAGTCCTCCAACCGCCAGCCAAGTAAAACGCGTATCCTGCTGCCGAAACGAAGATGCTGACGAGTAAGTTTCCCCACCTTAAGGGGCTTATACTGGACATGGACGGCGTCCTATGGCATGACACGCAAGCCATCGGAAATCTGCCCGCGATTTTCAGCGCGATTTCTGAATCAGGCTTGCGTTTCGTTTTCGGGACCAACAATGCCACAAAAACCGCGGCAGAATATCAACACAAACTGCGCGGCTTTGGGCTGGAGATTCAGGCGGAACACATCATCACATCCGCGGCAACTACGGCGCTTTACTTAAAGAACCACTACGCGCCAGGCACATGCGTCTACGTCGTTGGCTCAGCTTCCCTCAAGCAGGTACTGTTTGAGCAAGGTTTTAAGATATCCCCCACAGAGGATTTCCAGACCGCCTCGCTGGTTGTGGTTGGGATGGATGTTGAGATGACATACGAAAGAATCCGAAACGCGGCTCTCCTCATCCGGGCCGGCGCCGACTTTATCGCCACCAATGCTGATGCCACCTACCCCACGCCCCAGGGTCTCTACCCCGGAGCGGGCACGATGGTTGCCGCCGTCGCGACGGCTTCGGGTAAGCAGCCTCTTATCATCGGGAAACCGTACATCGCGATGTACGAGCACGCCTATCAGGTGCTTGGTTTACGCCCCGAGGAAGTGATGGGTGTCGGAGACCGGCTTGAAACTGACATTGCCGGCGCGCAGCGCGCCGGCTGCCTGAGCGGGCTTGTCCTTTCTGGTGTTTCGACGCCCTCCCAGGCGCGCGCCTGGCAGCCAGCGCCGGATTTTATCGCCGCGAACCTCAGTGACCTTATCCATGGCAAAGACGCTTCTCTATGACCTGGGCTTTGAAGCGCTTAGCCAGGCTCTGACCGAGCTTGGTCAGCAGCCGTTCCGCGCCAAACAAATTTGGGGCGGGCTGTATCAGCAGCTTTATGAGAACTTCGCGCAGTTCTCCAATATTTCAACCGCTTTGCGCTCCTCGCTGATGGAGCGGTTTCTGCTCACTCCCTTATCCCCCCGGTTGACCTTGCGTTCAAAGGACGGCCTGACAGAAAAGGTCTTATTCGGTCTGCCCGATCAGCTGAGCGTGGAAACCGTTCTGATGCGGTATGAAGAGCGCAATTCGCTGTGTATATCCACCCAGGTGGGCTGCCCGATGGGCTGTGTTTTCTGCGCGACAGGACAGATGGGCTACCAACGCGGGCTTTCCAGCGGCGAGATACTCGCCCAAGTGATTTATTTCATGCGTTTGCTGCGGTCTGAGGGCAAAAACCTGACCAATATCGTCTACATGGGCATGGGCGAGCCGTTCCTGAATTATGAGGCGACACTGGAATCCCTGCGCAGGTTAACAGATCCAACCGCCTTAAATTTTGGCGCGCGGCGGATTACGGTCAGTACGGTTGGAATTATTCCGAAAATTGAGCGGTTCAGCCAGGAGGGGCTGCAGATGAACCTGGCGGTCAGCCTTCACTCCGCGGATAACGACCTGCGCAGCCAGATTGTGCCCGCCAATCGTGTCTATCCGCTAAAGAACCTCATCTCCGCTTGCAAGGCTTACACGGAAGAAACACACCGCCGCGTCAGCTTTGAGTACGCGCTGATAAACGACCTTAATGACTCGCCGGCAGCCGCTGTTCAACTCGCCACTCTGCTCAAAGGGATGCTTTGCCACGTCAACCTGATCGCCTTGAATCCGAGCAAACAGTATCCTCTGCAAGGCTCCCCGCGCGAGAAGGTCCGCGCCTTCTCAGAAACACTCTCCGAACGCGGCATCCCGGTCACCGTCCGCCTGCGGCGGGGAGTCGAAATCCAAGCCGGCTGCGGGCAGCTGGCGAGCAGTCAAAATCCGGTATAATTCATACCCTATGAACAGCATTTTCAATAAATGGCGTGAGAGCCTGACCAAAACGCGCGATGTTGCCTTTGGCAAGGTGTCCACCTTCTTTGGCGCCACCCAAATCAACGAGGACAGCTGGGATGAATTGGAAGCCCTGCTTATCCAGGCGGATCTCGGCGTGGACACGACCATCGCGTTAATCAACAATTGCCAGGAACAAGTCGATCGCCAGGGTCTCACCAAGACCGAACAACTATACTCTTTGCTGAAATCGGAAATGACAGCCTTGCTGGACCAACCGGCTGAGCCGGAATTGACCTACCAACCAACGGTGATTATGATCGCCGGCGTGAACGGCTCGGGGAAGACAACCACCATCGCCAAACTGGCTGCCCGCTACAAGAACATGGGTAAAAAAGTTTTGCTGGTCGCCGCCGATACCTACCGCGCCGCCGCGGTTGATCAGCTTGAAATCTGGAGCGACCGCATTGACGTGCCTATCATAACCGCCCAACCCGGCAGCGACCCCGGCGCGGTGACTTATGACGGCGTAAAATCGGCGATTTCCCGCGGCAGCGACGTGGCACTGATTGATACAGCCGGCAGATTGCACACGCGCTATAACCTGATGGAAGAGATTAAGAAAGTTTACCGCGTGGCTGGGAAAGCCCTGCCCGGCGCTCCGCATTATTCCTGGATTGTGTTGGATACAACCACCGGACAAAACGCCCTCCAGCAGGCTGCCGCTTTCGGCAAAGCTGTCCATCTGAACGGCGCCCTCCTGGCAAAACTTGACACTTCCGCCAAGGGCGGAATGGCGTTTGCCATCAAAAAGCAGCTTGGCTTGCCGGTTTTGTACGCCGGCTTGGGCGAGCGCGTTGAAGATTTGCAGCCTTTCAACCGGGAAGCCTTTGTTGACGGCATCCTTGAACATTAATTTTCCGGAGCTTACCCATGTCTGACCTTTCTGACCGTATTGAAACCATAGAAGCACAGTGTCGTTCTCTTCAGGAGCATCTTTGACCTTCCCGCGAAGCTTCAGGAATTGCAGAAACTTCAAAACCAATCTGAATCCCCCGAGTTTTGGAATAACCCGGATACTGCCCAGCAAGTGATGAAACGCATCTCTGACCTTTCAGGGATTACAGAAGAATGGCAGGCGCTCGCCGGGGATATCAAAGACCTGAAAGCCTTGCATGAACTGGACGACGGTTCGCTTACGGAAGAAATCGCCGCCCAGACCTCCGCGCTCGAAGATAAGCTCGCCACAAAAGAAACCGAGCTGCTGCTTTCGGGCAAATATGACCATGGAAACGCCCTCCTAGCAGTCCACTCCGGAGCGGGCGGCACTGATTCCCAGGATTGGGCTGCCATGCTCGAAAGGATGTACCTGCGTTGGGCTGAGCAAGCCGGCTATAAAACCGAGATCCTCGACCGCACAATGGGGGAAGAAGCCGGCATTAAGTCCGTGACTATTCTGGTGCAAGGGAAGCTTGCCTACGGCCTCTTAAAATCGGAAAAAGGCGTGCACCGCCTCGTCCGCCTCTCCCCCTTCGACGCGGCACACCGCCGGCACACCTCCTTCGCGCTGGTGGAAGTGCTGCCTGAGCTGGAGGATGATGATGAAGTCGTCATCCATCCGGAGGACATCAACATAGAGGTATACAAATCCTCTGGCGCCGGCGGACAGAACGTGCAAAAGAACATGACCGCGGTGCGCATCATTCACCTGCCCACAGGTTTGGTTGTCACCTGCCAAAATGAACGCTCACAGACCCAAAATCGTGAAAACGCGCTGAAAGTGCTGCGCTCACGTTTGTTTGAACTGCAGATGCAAGCGCATGATGAGGTCGTGGCTGAGTTGAAGGGCGAATTCAAAAAGGTGGAATGGGGCAGCCAGATCCGTTCTTACGTGCTGCACCCTTACCAGATGGTCAAGGACCACCGTACGGAACACGAAACCGCCAACACCCAAAGCGTCCTGGACGGAGGTATTGACGGTTTTATTGAGGCGTTTCTAAGGATGAAAAAGGCCTAATCCAGCAGCTTTGCCAGACGGACCAATTCCATATCCAGGGCTTTAGTTTTTCCCACTATGTCTTCCAACGGCGTTGTGGTGATTTTTGAGGCGATCTGACCGACCAAAACGCCAGTTTCGCCGCGGTCCAGCGCTTCAATTGCGCCAAGTCCAAAGCGGCTGCCCAGGTTCCGGTCGTAAGCGCTGGGAGTGCCGCCGCGCTGAACATGCCCGAGAATAGTGCTCCGGACGCTGAACCCGAGCCTGTCCCGGTTGGTGACAAAGAATTCGGTGAGTTTGGCAGCGTTGTAATCCGCGCCTTCCGCCGCGACCACCAAGGCATGCGACTTGCCATGCTCGTATGCCGCTTGCAGGGTTTGCGCCAGTTCTTCCGGATCGGTTGGAATCTCGGGCAGGGTGATGGCTTCGGCTCCGCCCGCGATGCCCGACATCAAAGCGAGATAGCCGCATTTGCGCCCCATCACTTCAAGGATGAACGCGCGTTGGTGTGAGGAGGCAGTCACTTTCAAGCGATCAATCGCCTCCAAAGCAATGTTTAGCGCGGTGTCCACGCCAATCGTGATATCAGAACCGCACAGGTCGTTATCAATGGTAGAAGCGATTCCAACCACCGGGAAACCCATGCGGTGCAGTTCGTAGCTGCCTGTCTGGGTGCCGTTTCCGCCAATCACAACCAGTGAATCAATTCCCAACTGGTACATATTCCTGATTGCCAGTTTGCGGCCGTCAACCGTCATGAATTCAGGGCAGCGCGCACTGCCCAGCATCGTCCCTCCGCGTTGGATAATGCCGCCCACATCGCGCGTGTTCATTTCATAGATGTTCCCAGAAATCAAGCCCTGGTAACCGTGTTGAACGCCAAACATTTGCCATCCTTTGCGGACACCGCAGCGAATTACTGAACGGATAGCTGCATTCATGCCGGGGGCGTCCCCTCCACTGGTAAGAACCGCCACTTTTTTTGTCATTACGCACCTCGTCAAAAGACTTGATAATTACACTTCGCAATTATAATTCAACTCGAAATAGATAGGCTTGAAAGGGCAGTGAGGCAATGGCAAAGGATATCCTGGTGGCGATTGTAAGTGACGATATTTTTGCGAGGAATTGGATGTCCTTGCTCCTGGTACGGGACTGGCGCACGCGCGTTATCTCGGAGGTTACCTGCCAGGCAGATTTTGAACGATTGGCTGAATCCGGTTTTCCGAAACCGGATCTCTTTCTGGTCGACATTGATTCCTATCGGGACCACCCAACCCTCTTTTCATCCTTGAATGAATTGCTCAGCGAAAAGGTAAAAGTTCTGATTGTTGGCACCCAGGTGGTCAGCAATGTTTTCTCCCGTATGAATGAACGGCTATTCGCAGGCTATCTCCCCAAAAACGAAGTGTCCTCCTCCCTCGCCTGGGCAATTACCTTCGCTTATGAAAACAATGTGGTCTTTACGCCCGGGGTGCTGAGCGCCCTGCAAGCCAGCGCTTATACCATACCAGCCAATCGGATGGTGATCCGCGGACATACCTTCCCCACGCTTTCAGAGCGGCAGGAGGAGATTGCCCGGCTGGCAATCATTTTCTCAATCGGCAGACGCGACCTGGCAGATGAGTTAAAAATCTCTGATCAATGGAGTTATGGGATGGTCAGCGAACTTTACAGCCGTCTTGGACTGGAGGACCTCTTTTCCGGAAAGTTGGACCCGGCCTGTTTTGTCGGTAACGATCCGGTTATCCTCGCGCATCTGGAAGAAATTCTTGACGAGTTAGGAAGCTCAAAAAAGGCGCGGGATTTGGAAACTCTGGCGTTTCATCTTGTTACAATGCCGATTATCGAAGGTTGAAAAATATAATGGCTACGCGCAGTTAATTGCTATTTTTCAACTAATACCGCACGGGCTGGTGCAGCTTCCCGACCAGTCAGTTTTAGCGGCAAACACACCAGAAAATACTTCCCGGCTGACGCCTGGCTTAGATTCAAACTTTCCAGAATGGCCACTTGGTTCTTCAGCAAAAACGCGTGGGTAGGAACAGGGTCATCATAAGGCGCGATGGAAAGGTAATCAATTCCGACCAGGCGCACGCCCTGACGCACTAGATATTCGGCCGCGCTTACATCCAAAGCCGTAAAGTCCTCGCGAAATCCAGCGCCTTCCTCAGACCAGAAGCGGCTGTTTCTGGTTTTCAACAGCACGCGTTCGCAGGTAATACCTTCCAATCCATCTAAAATCTTCGCGGTGATGAGGCGCACATCCGATGGGATTTCCAATACCTGAGCCTCGCCAACCAGGACAGAAAGGTCAATCGAATCCAGGCTTACCCCATCACTCAAAAAGTGCAGCGGCGCGTCAATATGCGTGCCGGTATGCGCGCCAATCTTGATTGCGGAGATATTCGCAGGCTCTCCCGCTGAGATTTCGCTAATCCAAGAAACCTCCGGGGTCGGGTCTCCAGGCCAAATTGGCAGGTTTTCATCAATTCCAACGCTGATATCAAGAATATGCACAGGCGCTCCTGAATATGAGTTATTTATTAATTATACAGATAGAAAGCATTTCTGAGAGTTTTCGATAGGATTTAAGACTTAACTTAGCCCAGAAACCCTAAAAAAAGAGGTTGTGATGCAGAAAATATTCATTGCCGGGATTGGACAAACACCCGTGCGCGAAAACTGGGAAAAGTCCCTGAAAGAATTGGCAGGCGACGCGGCGCTGCTGGCACTGGAAGATGCCAATCTGGGCTACCCGGAGGGACTCTTTGTAGGAAACATGATGTCTGGCAGCGCCAATCACCAGCTCCAGTTGGGTGCCTTGCTTGCCGATTGGCTTGGGATGCACCACCGGGAAGCGTTCGGGCTCGAAGCAGCCTGCGGCTCGGGTGCCGCGGCCTTTCGGGCTGGCCTCATGGCTGTCGCCTCCGGTGAACTCTCCTCCGCGCTTATTGTTGGCGTTGAAAAGATGACCGATTCTCCGCTTGCGGAAATCACCGCCAGCCTTGCCACGGCCGCGGACGCGGACCTGGAAGGGGACTTCGGTGTGTCCTTTGTTGCCTTGAACGCGCTTATCATGCAGCGCTATATGCACGAATATGGTTGGGGAACATCAGATTTTGCGGCTTTTTCGATCAACGCGCATAAAAACGCGGTCCATAATCCTTATGCCCGCTTCAACAAAGCCATCAGCTTATCGGATTATGAACGCGCTGGGATGGTTTGCGAACCGATCAACCTGCTGGATGCCTCTCCTGTCAGCGACGGGGCAGCCGCGATATTCCTAAGCGCGACCCCGCCGCCAACCGGTAGAAGGATAAGAATCGCCGCTTCATCCGCGGCAAGCGACTCAATTTCATTGCAGCATCGAAAAAATCCCCTTCGTTTGTTCGCTGCCGAGGAATCAGCCAAAAAGGCATACGCGCAGGCTGGTATATCTCCCAGGGATATTGACCTGTTTGAGTACCACGATGCTTTCTCAATCATGGCCGCGCTTTCGTTGGAAGCGGCGGGTTTTTGCGAGCCTGGTCAGGCGCCGCGCCTTGCCAATGCCGGCGAAATTGCCATCCAAGGTCAGATTCCAGTGGCAACACTGGGCGGTCTTAAGGCCCGCGGTCATCCGGTCGGCGCCACCGGCGTTTATCAGCTCGCGGAGGTTGTTCTCCAGCTGCGCGGTGACGCGGGTTTAAATCAGGTAGAAGGAGCCAATTGGGGTATGAGCCAGAACATCGGGGGCTCCGGTTCGAATATAATCACCCACATCCTCCATCAGGAATGATACAATTTCACGGATAGCCCTGAATACCGCTGCGTGGCGGTAATTAACTACGTCTTGTGAAAAGGAGAGATTTCCATGATGGAATTCCATGTGTCCCGCCTATCCCGCGAAAAATACGATTTTGACGAACTGCTTTTCTCTTTGAACGGCAACGTGGTTTTCGCGAATTTTCAGGCTGCCAGAATGTTTGCGCAAAAAATAAATGCGCAAAAAAGCCCGGGCAGCTCAGGTTTCATTTCTGCGGGGCAGATAAACGCGCTGGGGCTCATTGACGAAATCTTTCACCTCATCGCCGCCGAATACTATCAGGAATATGGGAAAGACCTGCGCGACTCGCTCTATACCGAAATCTCCAACAAGCTGGGAGAGGAAAAACTGCTCGCGACCCTCACCGCTTTCTCTAATGAATTCCCGCCTGTGCATGTATATCAAGGGCGCTTAAGCTTGCAGGATTATCTGAAAGGCTCAACCGACGGCGTTGCCAACGTGAAAGTGGCCCTGGAAGAGATGCTGATGCTCTGGCTCACCAACGAGAATCCTGCCGCGGCGGTTTACAGTGAGCTGTTTAACGATGAAAACCTGCGTACCAAAACGGCATACGAACAGGTCATTGATGGGATAAAGGTCTTCTTCAGCAAACAGCCGACTTTTGGACCGGAACAACAGGATTTGGTCACCATGCTGCGTACTCCCGCGATCATGGTGCCGCAATCTCTTAGCGGCCAGCTTGAATATATTCGCCAGCATTGGGGCAAACTGCTGGGCAAATATCTCTACCGACTCCTTGGCAGTCTGGACTTCCTCAAAGAAGAGCAGCACGCCGTATTCGGCGGTCCTGGACCTACCATGGTTCCGGATTATCGCTCGGAGGGTTCTGGCCTTTCTGAGGTGGAACGTTTTAGCCCCGACAGCGACTGGATGCCGCGGGTGGTGATGATTGCCAAAAACAGCTTTGTCTGGCTGAACCAGCTTTCCAGGCAGTACCAAAGACCAATAGAGCGCCTTGATCAAATCCCTGATGAGACCCTGGACAGGTTAGCCGCCTGGGGTTTTACTGGCTTGTGGCTGATTGGTTTGTGGGAACGCAGTGATGCCTCGCGCGAAATAAAACAGCGCTGCGGCAACCCCGACGCTGTCTCTTCTGCCTACTCACTCGCTCGGTATCAGATTGCCGAGCGTCTGGGTGGTGAAGAAGCCTACCGGGATCTTAGCTACCGGGCGGGCCAACGCGGCATCCGCCTCGCCAGTGATATGGTTCCCAATCATATGGGCATTGATTCGGATTGGGTGTATGAGCATCCGGACTGGTTTATTTCCCTGGATTACAGCCCGTTTCCTGCTTACACCTTTAATGGTCCCGATCTCTCAAAGAAACCCGGCATCAGCATCAACCTTGAGGACCATTACTACACCCGCAGCGACGCGGCAGTGGTTTTCAAACGTTACGATCACGGCAGCGGGCAAACAAAATTCATCTATCACGGCAATGACGGCACAAGTATGCCCTGGAACGATACCGCGCAGCTGAACTACCTGGATCCAACCGTCCGCGAAGCGGTTATTCAAACCATCCTGGATGTGGCCCGGAAATTCCCGATCATTCGCTTTGACGCGGCAATGACCCTGACCAAGAAGCACTATCAGCGCCTTTGGTTCCCACAACCTGGCACCGGCGGCGATATTCCCTCCCGCGCGGATCATGCCATGACCAGAGAAGCGTTTGATCAGGCAATGCCCGAGGAATTCTGGCGCGAGGTGGTTGAGAGAGTTGCCCGTGAAGTCCCGGACACACTGCTGCTGGCGGAAGCATTCTGGCTGATGGAAGGGTATTTCGTGCGCACGCTGGGTATGCACAGGGTGTACAACAGCGCGTACATGAATATGCTGCGCAACGAAGAAAACGACAAGTACCGTCAGCTGATTAAAAACACGCTGGTCTACGACCCGCAAATCCTGAAGCGCTACGTCAACTTCATGAACAACCCGGATGAAAAAACCGCCGTAGAACAATTCGGGAAAGGGGACAAATACTTTGGGATTTGTACAGTAATGGCTACCATGCCGGGGCTGCCAATGTTCGGTCATGGTCAGGTAGAAGGTTATGCGGAAAAATATGGAATGGAGTATTACCGCCCATACTGGGATGAAACCCCGGATCCTTACCTCGTCCGGCGGCACGAAACCGACATATTCCCGATTCTTCACCGACGCCGTCTTTTCGCGAACGTGGAAAACTTTATGCTCTACGACTTTTCATCCGCGCAAGGTGGAATTGATGAAAATGTCTACGCTTACTCCAACAGTGAAGGCGCGCAACGCGCGTTGGTAGTGTACAACAACCGTTTTGGCGATTCTGACGGTTGGATAAAAAGCTCTGTGCCTTTCCTGGTAAAAAGCGGCGGAGACCAGCACCTGGAGACCCGTGAGTTGGGTCAGGCGCTTGGGCTGCCTGATGACCCCGACGCCTTCGTAACCTTCCGTGACTACACGCACCACCTTGAATATATCCGGTCTGCCCGTGAAATTCATGAAAAGGGCATGTATTTCCACCTCGGCGCTTATGGACATCAGGTTTTGATGGACTTTGCCGTTGTGTACGGTCGGGATTTTGCGCAATTGAACGCGCACCTGAATGGGCGCGGTGTGCCCAGCCTGGACCTGGCGCGGAGAGAAATCGCGCTTGGACCTGTCTTGCAGCCTTTGGGGCAGATTGTTAATGCGGATAACCTCAGGAAGCTCACAACCCTCAGCCCTGACTCCCTGACGGTGGAAGAATTCGAGTCGCTACTCCAGCAAAACCTGGACCTCGCGGCGTCAGCCCGGATGGGAACCCGCGGAACGGGCTCTCTGCCTGATTGCGGCCAGGGCGAAGACAGCCTGGCGGATTTGGAAAAGCAGCTCCGGCTCATTCTGGACCTGGAGAATTTTTCAAAAAACACCGGGCTCTCCGTCAGCAAACTGACCCCGCTGTTTACGCAAGCGCTTTCGCCAGCAGAGCTGGAAGACCCGCGCCGTAAATTCGTCCTGCTCATTTGGGCATTTATTGCAAATCTTGCCGGAAGCAGCGCGGATGCGGACTGCCGTGCCCGCAGCAGGCAGGTTTTGGACGAGGAACCGACCATCAGGCTGATTACAAACACCTTGTCTCAGCTCGGCTTTGGCGACTATGAAGCCTGGAAAGCCTGCCAGGCAGTCCGCTGGATGGTTATCAATACTGCCTGGATGTCAGATATTCAAATGCTGGAACCGGCCGCTCTATTTGAGAAATGGCTGCAAGACGAACAGCTTCGGGATTATATCGAAGTAAACGAATACAACCAGGTGCTCTGGTTTAATCAGGAAAAATTTGAAAGCATGCTCTGGTATATGCGCGTCGCTTCCGTTATCTGGTACGCCTCACAGCCAGAGGTCACAACCGTGGAATTGCTGGAGAAAAACATCCTCGCGGAAACGATTTTCTCCCGCTTGCAGGTTGGGCTGACTGCGTCCGAATATCAACTGGGTAAGTTGTTGGCTGCCATAAGCTAAGCCGCGCACTCTTCCTTCGCGCGCAGCAGGGTCTGAGAGAAGACAATGTCTCCTTTCAGACCCGTTTTTTGACTGTACACCTGCCGTAAAAGCGCCAACGCGGCTGGAACCAGGTCCAAACCGGTTGCTCTCTCGGTCAGATAGACAGCCTTGGCGGCGTAGGCGATGCTGTTTTGTGGTTCAATGCGATGAAATTCGTCATGGAAAAAACCGCAGGAGGTAAACATCCGCTGGCGTTCATACTGCGCGGAGAGCAAATCCTGAACGCGGTTCAGCTGATCCTTACGCCAATTTCCTTTGGCGAGTTCATAGCACAAATCACTCGTGTCCATCAGACCATTCATCACGTCAATGTAACGATGGCGCAGTTCCCAGGGATCCGGGAAGATAGGTGCGACGACGTCCAGGAAAGCCGCGTCCAGCCAATCTCCAATCTGGTTGAGCGCCGCGCGGAATGGGGCTTTCCAATAGGCTTGCGGCGTGCATCCGCAGGTCTTTTCCCACCGGTCCACACCGTGCAGACAAGACCAGGAGGTATTCTCTGCCAGTTTCGCCCTGGACTTGACCGAATGCTCTTTAAGCCATTTGCCCGGGTAGGTCCACTGCACGCCTCTTTTTTCTGCCGCGCCGTTCAACACGTAAGAGAGGAATAAATCCCTGAAAGGTTGGTGGTGGCCATAAAGCTCGCCGTCACTCGCAACCAGGATAAGCCCTTCAGGGTTTTCCTGCCGGCTGCTCAGAATACTCTCCAAAAACAAGTCGCCATTTTCGGTGGAGGATGGGTGAAAGCTGACCCGTGTGCTCAATTCCTGGTCATAAGAAAAAACCACGAAAGGCTCCCTGCCGCCCGGCAATTCGACCAGGTAAGGTCCCTGCGCTCCATCTTCCGGTTTCACCTGCCAGGGCGCCAGAATGGTAAACTGAATGCCGTTGTCTGAAAGCACGCATAAGGTGGCTGTATCCGCCGCTGTCTCCGGAAGCCACATTCCGACAGGCGCATGCCCAAAGTGCAGTTCAAAATCCTTGATGCCCCAGCGTACTTGCGTGATTTTATCCTGCAAATTCGCCAGCGGCAGGATACAGTGGTTGTAGCTCTGCGCCATTCCATTCCCAACGCCAAAATTATCGTAATTCCAGCGTTCCTGAGCGATGATTCTGTCGCGGGTTTCCTCAGCGAAGTGATTCATCCACCGCATCAGCGTTGGTCCAACGTTAAAGCTTATTTTTTGGAAGCTCGATTTATTGGCGTTCGGTGCATAACACTCCGCCAGAATGCGTTCGTTCCAATTTCCGAAAGGTTCCGCGCCGATTTCATCGGGAATGTAATTTGAGATGGGGTCTTCACGAGGGGGTTGGTAAAAGTGACCGTGGATACAGAGATTCATTTTTTCCTTTCGTTATTGGAAAGAGAGGCTAGCGCTCGTCGGCGGCGCTTAAAAATTAAGAATTCTTTTTGGGGCTTCAGATAACTGATTTTTTGTTGAAACCGCGCAGGGTTTATCCCAAACACGCGCGGCAGGGAGTCAAGCGCGCAAACGCGGTTTTCCGCGAGATAATCCAACCAAAAAGCTGAGCCAGGGAAGTCCTTTCTCAGGCCCTGAATGTACTGAACGAAGCGATTCATCCGTAATGGATTGATTTGCATCAGCCTCTTGGAAGAACCGATTTCCGCGGCAATCGCAGTAAGAACCTCCCGGAAGCTCAGATATTCCGGGCCGCCGATTTCCAGCACGCTGTTCACAGTATCAGGCATGTCGAGCGCCCATGCCAGGCAGGCGGCCAGGTCCTGCACCCAAATAGGCTGCAAGAGAACGCTGCCGTCGCCTGGAATCGGAACAACGAAAGGGAATACTTTCAGCAGTCCCACTAAATAGGCGCTGAATATGTCGCCTGCCCCATAAACCATGCTGCTGCGGAAAATTGTGTACGGCACGCCGCTTTGTCGGATAGCGTGTTCCGCGATACCCTTGGCTTTCATCAGTCCAAACGCAGAGGCGCGGTCGGCGCCAAGATGGCTGAGATAAAAGAATCGCCTGACTCCAGACGCGTAGGCAGTCTTTGCCAGCATTTCCACGTCCCGGACTTCAACCTGCTGCAAGTCCTGGTGCCCCGCGATTTGTTCCACAGAGGCGAGGTGGTAAATCACATCTACGTCTCTGAGCGCGGCTTTTAATCCCCGCTCATCAGAAAGTGAGCTGACTGCCACGTCAATATCAATATTCCTGGGGAAAATGTATTTCCGGTCTCCCGGCTGGAGCAGATAGCGGTATGGCTGTCCCATTGCGCTCAACTGGCGAACCAGTTCCCCTCCGATAAAGCCAATACCGCCTGTAATCAAAATCATCCGCGTTATTATAGCAGGAAATTTCATTCTGTCCTGGCATAATACTTGCACTTATTTAGCTAACGCATTGTGTTGAACACGGATGTATCTATGAATAAACGACTCGGATTTCATTACTTTCAGGACTTCAACCATTATCAAGCCCGCGATCTGAGCCTTTGGCTGCCAGAACTGCAAGCGCTGAATGCGTCGTGGCTGGTAATTAAAAGCCCCACCTCCCAGGCAATCCCCGAAGATTTCATTCAGGGGCTCGTGAAGGGCGGCATCCAACCCATCGTTCAATTTGACATGCCAGTCAACGCAGATATCAAAGCGGAGGATTTGAAGGTTATCCTTTCCGCCTACGCGCGCTGGGGTGTAAAGTATGTAACTTTCTTTAAGAGCCCGAACGTGAAGTCTTCCTGGCTGGAGGGAACCTGGTCTCAGGGAGATCTGGTCGAAAGGTTTTTGGACCGCTATCTGCCTTTCGTTCGCGCGGCGGAACAAAACAAGCTGATCCCCATCTTCCCGGCCCTCCAACCCGGCGGCGATTACTGGGATCTTTCGTTCCTGAAAAAGATGCTGCAGTTGGTGCAGCAGCGCAAATCCCTGGATTTCAGCGCCAACCTGCACATGGCGGTTAGCGCCCAAACTTTTTCCCGCCCGCTCTCCTGGGGCGCGGGAGCGTCCAAACGCTGGAAGTCACTGCGCCCATACAGTAAAAATGAAATTGGTGAGGAAGACCACCTGGGTTTCAACACCTGGCAGTGGTACACGGAATTAGTCAAATCTGCTCTCAATGTCACCCCCAAACTTATGCTTTTCTGGTTTGGAGCTTCCAGTGTGGAGAAAAATCTATTGGACCCCAACCTGCGCTTTGATGACCTGCTGGGTTACACGCTGGAAGACAGCGCGAAGGCTGGTTCCGAAAACGCCCTGCCCGATGAGGTCCTGGGCTGTTTATTCTGGCTGTTGAGCTCCCCCGAAACTGACCCAATGGGGAAAACAGCCTGGTTTGATGAAAGCGGTAAGCCCAGGCAAAAAGAAATATCCACCTACAAGGAGAAATTGGAACAAACCCGGAACCAGCAGGTGGAATACCCGGTGGCGGACCGCGTGGCACAGTGGATGTATCCGATAGACCACTATTTGCTGCTCCCTTCTTACGATTGGGGCATCCCCGAGAATATCCTGGAACGGGTGCGCCCGATTATCCGGGAAGTTCGCCCGACGATTGGCTTCTCGCTTATTGAAGCCATGAACGCGCGGAAAGTTACCGTATGGAATGAGGATTCCGCGTTTACGGACCATGACATTCAGATGCTGAGAGAGGCAGGCTGCCTGATTGACGAAAAAGTCAGTAAAAGCCTCAGCGTTGCAGCGTAATTTATTTGACAGAGGAGACACCATGAGCAACCAACCTGTTTATTCAATGAGAACGCCGATATCCAGTTTGCTCCCCAAAATTGTCGTTATTGGCCTGGGAGGCGGCGGCTGTAATGCTATCAACCGGATGATTGAAAACGGTATGCAAGGTGTCACTTTCGTTGCCTGCAATACAGACGCGCAAGCCTTGGCGCATAATCTCTCCCCCAATAAAATCCAACTGGGTCCAAAATCCACTCGCGGCCTGGGGGCTGGCGGCTTGCCAGCCGTCGGCGAAGCCGCGGCGGAAGAGAGCTATCGGGAGCTTGCCTCCATCATGGAAGGCGCGGAGATGGTTTTCCTCACCGCGGGCATGGGCGGGGGAACCGGAACCGGTTCTATCCCCGTTGCGGCCCGGGTTGCGAAAGCAGTTGGCGCGGTGACCATTGCTATCGTCACCCGTCCTTTCTCATTCGAATTGGGCCGAAGGCAAAAGAACTGTGACGCCGGCCTTGAAAAACTGCGTCAATTTACCGACACCCTGATTGTCATTCCGAATGACAAACTGATTGAAGTGGCGCCGCGCGATTTGCCGCTTGAGATGGCTTTTACGTTGGCGGACGATGTGCTGCGCCAGGGTGTTCAAGGCATCTCAGAATTAATTACGGAGACCGGCTTAATTAATGTGGATTTTTCGCACGTCAAAAACGTCATGCAGCAAGGCGGAGGGGCTTTGCTTTCGATCGGCACAGGTACTGGCCCAGACCGGATCAAGCAGGCTATCGATAAAGCGCTGCATCATCCGCTTTTGGAAGAGATTGACCTGTATTCGGCTACACACATGATTGCTAACTTTACCGGCAACGCGAACATGGCATTCCGAGACGTGACAGATGCTTTGCAGCTGCTCCAGGAGGCTTCAGGTTTTCACGCGGAGATAATCCCGGGCGTGATAACAGATGCGAGAATGGAAGATAGAGTGCAGTTAATCCTGATTGTTACTGGCATTGGCGTTAAAAGAAATAGTCCGCTCAAAACCCAGCCGGAAATGACCTTCAGGGAACCCCTCGCGCAAACGCCGGTTCAGCCGCCAGCGCCTGCGCCCCAGCCGGGTTATCCGGATAAAGCCTCAATCCTGGCCGGGATCAGAGAGGTAGATACTACCAATATCGTTGGTCAAAGGATTGATCAGGATGAACGTCTGGATGTGCCCGCTTTCCTCCGCCGGCGTTCGTACCAATCAAAATAGGAGCCCTGATGGATTCTGCGGCAATAAAAAAGGTGAACAGGGAAGTCTTCCAACGGCATCCCCAGATGTCTGGAATAAATCCTAAGGTCAGCCAACAAACAGCTGATCGTTATTTGCTCGTGTATAGCAAGACGATTGAAATCGCGGCAGGTCGAAACATGCAGCAAACCATCCGGGTGACCGCGGATCAACAGGGGAATGTGCTGAAAATGTCAGCTTCTAAAAGTTAGCAGGTGCGTATGAGTCGAATGATGAACTCAATTGAGATAGGCTTCTGGAACGCCCTGATGCCCATCCGCCGAAGAAAAGCTAACCCGCCAAGCCGGGAGGAACCCCCGCGTTCTGCCCCGGATGCTGTCCGCCTGGCTTTTCTAACCCAGAGCATAAGGGAAAGCACCCCCGTGGAGCCAGTACGCTCCTTGTTAACCGAAGTCTCTCCGTTGGAATTACAAAGTTTTCAGCCGACCGTCAGGGTAACTGTTCGCGAAAATCGACCCTCTGTGTTTGAAGGCGCGACAGTTGCCACGAAGGTGGTGGTAGACGCCATTAAAAAATCCCAGGCATTTATGGTGGTCAGTTCTTCATTTCTGGGGCTGCTGATTGGCGTGTTAATCGCGTTTTTTCTTAAATAAGCAAGACCTCCTCTGACAGAAGAGCCGGTTCCGCACCGGCTCTTCACTTTACAGTAAAATTTGACTCGCTTTTGTGGCTATGCGCAGCAAACGGATTTAATCGAATTATGTCTATAACTATGTTTCGCCGGTTTTGGATGGGTATTCTCGGGCGCATTTGGTCAGGCAATGCCAAAATATACGAATTTTCGGCTGAATAAATAATCCTTCTGTTTACTTTTGGTTTCGTTTTCCCTGAAGATTATGGATTCGAATATAAAACCCCTATTTTTAATCCCCGTGAAGACCACCAGACTCGCGGCCAATAACAGCTTCGTTTCCAACCTAAACATCAACCAAGGTCGCTGGTTTTTTCTGCTCAGGGCAATTCATACACAATCCCCATATTATTCAATACCCCCCAGGAAGTCAGGAACACCTCTGTCGGAACATCAAAAAACCGACCGTTGTTCATATACCGAACCGTTGTACGATCGTAACCGGTTAGGATTACCGCGTGCTCATAAGGCGCCACCAACACGTCCAGCCCCTGTTTATCCGTGTACACGACTGGCTGGCTGTACTCCATGTTGCCAATCACCCAAACCAGGATAGGCATGTTTTCTGCCAGTTTCTGTTTGACCTGCTCCAAGGACCAACCGCGAACAGCCTGAGCGGGCAATCCATACTTGATCAGCAAATCAGCCACCGGTCGGGCATGCACGCCATAGGCATACGGCGGAATCTGCCCCCACGCGTCAGTATACACATCCCCACAGTAACCCAGGTCCGGGTTGTCAGAAAGCGGCAGCGCGGTCTGGAAGTCATATTCAAAGATGTTCACACCAAAAAAAGCTGCCCAATCCACCGCGGCGCTTGCCTCGCAGCTTAGGGGGTAGGCTTGCACATGCCCGCTGATGGCGATGTAATGCGAATCAGGAAAGCCAGAGGCAGGCGATGGGCTTGGCAGGGGGTTTTCCGGTAAGGTTTGCGTGGTTACAACCAGGACGGTTGGTACTGCTTCCTGTTTGGTTGGGGAAAGCGCGCGCTCTGTTGGAGATGAGGTTGGCGTGAACTGTATTTCGGGTCCACTGCCAGAGCAGGCAGCCGCACATAAACCCACAACGCAACAGACAGCCCAAGCCAGCCATATCCGAAGAGTCATCGCACATCAAGTTTAATCCACACCAATTTTTGAAAATCAAATGTAAAACCATGGGTCCAATTGATTATCCTTTCTTGCTATCCTGCGTTTGACCTTGCGAATTAGTATCAAAAGTTTTCGGAAAAGAAAGCAGGTTGGCAACGTCGTCTGATTGCCAGGGTGCCATTCGGTCGGTCGAATCAGTGTGGATATCCTCCGCCTTAATTAGAGGGCTGTCTCTTCTTAAGGGTTTGCGCCGGGTCAGAATAGCAATAACCTTGTTTTTTTCAACTGAAACCATCGCAATGCGATTAGACCTGATATTCCGGTTTTTTTTTGTGCCTTAACCAAACATTTCCCGAAATCGAGTTTGGCGCGCCATGATTAATTCCACCATTGCAAGCCACCTCTCCTATCCCAGGTTGACTGAGAGACTGAAGGATTAACCAGCAAGACACAGATACCTGCCGCAGGGCGCAAGAGACGTGAAGACTGCTGCATTGCACAACCATCTCAGTTTCAACAGGCGTTTAAGCAGCTGAGGAAACAGGATATGCAAAGACATATTAGTGGCTACGCGCAATTTTTTCTGCAGATTAATCTACTTCTTTCCAATTAATTACGCGCAGCCTGGGCGCTAATCAGGTATAATCCAAACACAATTTTGTGTTTTCGAGGGAATTATGGCATTACCAACCAACGCAATTCAGGAGAAGCAGTGGAAAAACCTCCAGATCACACCTGAGGATCTGCAAGCGCTTTCCGCTCACCTTTTCGAAAAAGAATCTCCTTTGCCGATTGAAGGTCTGGCGCGCGTGTTGATTTCAAACCGTCTGGAGAGTGCCCGGGCTGAACTCAAACGTAAACTGAAAGGCCTTGGCAAGGTTTATCTCCCAAAGGATCTCCATGAACCCGGAGACCAACTTGTCTTTCCGCAGCGTTCCTGGGAAAGCGGAACCGTCGTTTCCACCCACCCCGGGAACAACCCCGAAGCTGGGGATTTCACCGTCCTGACCATTGAATTTTCAGATGGGAGCCAAAAAGAATACGCTGCCGGCGTCGCGGAGCACCCCCTCAATACAATGGATTACGAAGCCGCGGCTGATGGCGGCGCCCCGCAAGATCAAATCTGGCAGCAATACGGCGCGGATATCAAAACAAAACTGCGCGCTGCACTCGACGCCCAATCGGACCTGGTGCGTATCGGTTATACCTGGTTCCCAAAATCCTTGCTGATTGACATCGGACCAGGCCACCTGAACCTGGCGGAAGCGCTGTTGGACGCCCGGGACGGCGGCCCGATGAGTTCGACTGAACTGATGAGCCAATTGGAGCTTTCCGACGGTGAGAATGATAAGCTAATGGAATTCTCACTGAATTACGAACTGCAGGAAGACCCCCGCTTTGATGAGGTCGGGACAACAGGCATTATCGCCTGGTTTCTCAAGAAGTTGGAACCGCAGTCTGTATTGGAAACCCCTTTGTATTTGCGGGTGGCTGGTCGGACGGCGTCTGTTGAAGAGGTGTCCGACGCGAGCGAAAAACTGTTGTTAAGCACCTCGGACGAACTTTATTCCCCTGCTGACCTCAACGCCCCCGAGTTCTCCGCGTCTGAAGCGACGGTTGTACTGAACTTTCCGCATTGGCGGGCGGGCACGCTCCCGATAAACGCGGAAACCAGCGGCATATTCCCCTCCGCGCTCGAAACCGAACATGTCAAATTCTCTCTTCAGGATGCCAACAGCGGGGAGCTGATTTCCGCCTGGGTGGTTCGCAAACACCATTACATTTTTGGGCTGCGCGAGTGGTACGAATCCCAGAACCTCATCCCCGGCAGCATCATTGAACTTTCGGCCACGGAAGACCCAGCAATAACCCTGATCCGCCCCCAGAAAAAACGCTCAAATAAGGAATGGATTAAAACAGTTTTGGTCGGCGCGGATGGCGGTCTGGTTATTGCCCTTCTGCGCCAGCAGATTTACGCCGGCTTTCACGACCGTATGGCGATTGCCATTCCAGACGTAAGCACCCTGGATAAACTCTGGGAGGACCGCAAAGGGAAAAACACCCCGTTAAAGTCAGATGTGATGCGCGTGATGAACGAACTCTCGAAGCTGAACACGCAAAGGCACGTTCACTTCCTGGATCTCTACGCGGCTCTGAATATCATCCGCCGTACACCTCCCCAGGATTTGCTCAGCGTCCTCTCAACCCACGATGAATTCAAACATGTCGGTGACCATTATTACCACCTCGCAGAAAACGAATGACTGGAGCAGCTGTGGATTCAAGAATATCTGCCTTAATCAAACCGACACTTAAAACGAAATTCAGAATTGACTTTGAATGGTGGAAATCCCAGGACCACAATTGGAAGGTTTATTTGCAGTCTTTCCTCTGTCCGGAACACCAGAAATTGCTGGCGGACTATTCGTATTCCGACCAGATTGACCTGATAAATCCCGCCACGGGTGAGGTGACGCGCGTCGACGCGCTGCTGCACACGCTGGCAGAGCACTGCGCCAAGCAGCCGGATTTTCTCGCCGGTCACAGCGCGATTGTGGATTCCATTTTCAAGATATTCCTCGTCAATGGCAACAGTCCGCTGAATGCCATGGAACTTTCGGAATTGCTCGGCAAGCCTGCCGACACGATACTGCGCACAATCGGGACCGGAAAGATCTACAAAGGCATCAAACCCGCCTGAAACTTTCCTTTTGGTATAATTTTCGTACGCCCTTGTAGCTCAACGGACAGAGCACCAGCCTTCTAAGCTGTTGGTTGCAGGTTCGAATCCTGTCAAGGGCGCCACTGATTTAACCTTATATTATCTTAGGGTAAATCTCCAAAAATGTGCCATAATGAAAACAACCAAGATACGAAGGAGTGTCTATCATGAAATTTGTCACACGTTGGTTAGTTATTATGCTTGCGCTATTCCTGGCAGTTTGGATTGTCCCCGGAATTGAAGTCTCGGGGAATGGTTGGATCGCATACGCGGTTATGGCAGCAATTCTGGCGCTGCTGAATGCCACGCTCCTGCCGGTGTTAAAGTTTTTCTCCTGCGGGCTGATTATCCTGACGTTGGGCTTGTTCAGCCTGGTCTTGAATGCGGGTGTTTTCTTGCTTTCATCGAATATCGCGCAGAATGTTTTCCATGTTGGCTTCAGCGTCAACGGCTTTTGGCCCGCTTTGTTTGGCTCAATCATTGTCAGCATCGTGACCATCTTGTTCAGCCGGGAAAAACGCGAAGAAAAAAAGTAGTTCAACCTTGACAAACAAGTGCCGGCGCGTGCGTCGGCACTTGTCTTTTCTGCATCATGTTTGGCACAGCAAATAACCAGCCTTCGCTCAATTCCGCCTGCAGCCCATTGATTCAAAGGCTTGCATTTATCGCGATTTGTGATAAACTCTCTTCGTTAAAATCAGGAAACCCCTGAAACCTTCCACTCCTGCCCGCCTACGGCGCAAAGCAGGAGCAAACCCGAGGAAAGGAGCCTCATACTTATGCATACTTACGAGTTAATTTACATTCTCCAGGCAGACCTGGACGAAGCCACATTAAATGGGCTTACCGAAACAGTTGAGAACTTAATCAAAACCGCCAACGGCGAAATTCTCAAAGTGGATCGCTGGGGTAAGCGCAGATTGGCTTATCCCATCCGCAAGTTGACCGAAGGCTATTACGTGCTGGTGTCTTTCAAGCTGGATCCGTCCGAAGTAGCCAATCTTCGCCGCACATTTGGTTACAACGAACAGATTTTGCGATCAATTATCGTTCGGACTCTGTAGAAAGGAATCGAGATGTCTGATTATAAATCCAACAGCGGTGGAAGCCGCCATTATGTCTCCAAACCCAAATTCTGTCAGTTCTGCGCGGATAAGAATCTGGTTATCGATTACAAAAACGTTGACCTTATGACCCGCTTCATCAACGAAACCGGGAAAATCCGCCCGCGCCGCCAAACCGGAACCTGCGCCAAACACCAACGTGAAGTTGCTAAAGCGATTAAAAACGCGCGCCACATCGCCTTGATTCCCTTCGAAGGTGATATTTATTACGACCAAAACTCATAAAGGTGGTTCTTTATGGCGAATAATCGCAAACCGGTAAAGCAAGTAGTTACAAAAAAACACCTTGCAAAACAAGAGAGAGAACGCCGGGAAACAAGAGCCATTCTCTTCTCAACGCTGGCAGTTGCGGCGGTTGTTGTGGGTCTGCTCGCGTATGTATTGGTCGATAATTACATTGTGAAACCCTCCACAGTCCTCGCGTCTGTTGGAGAAGAGAAAATTACTGTCCGGGAATTTCAGCCTGTGGTCAAGTTCACCCGTCTGAACATGTTGAACCAAGCCAGCAATTACTATTATTACTATCAGATGCTGGGCAGTTATGGTTCAAGCTTTCTGACCACAGCCCAAAATCTGGTGACCTCACTGAAAATGCCAGCGGTCATCGGCGAACAAACGCTGAATACGATGGTTGAGAATATCCTGATCAAGGAAGAAGCCGCCAAACGCGGCATAACCGTCAGTGACGAAGAAGTGGCAAAAGCGATGCAGGCTGCCTTCGATTTTTTCCCCGAAGGCACTCCTACCCCAACAATCACCCCAACCATCGTGAATACCCCCACGCTTTCACTGACCCAGATCGCGATCATCCAGCCAACCGACACGCCCACTCCGCTGCCCACGTCCACCTCCACCCCCGAAGGTTGGATGCCCACCAACACCCCCACCTCAACGCTGGAGCCAACCGCCACATCTGAGCCCGTTCCGGCTGGCTCTACGCCTACCAGCGTCCCAACCGAAACCAAGGTGCCTACCATCACGCCCACCCCCACAGTCTATACCACCAAGATATACAGCGGCGTGCTGAAAGATTATTACGGGAATGTGAGTCATTACGGTATTTCGCGCAGTGTGATAGAGGATTCATTCCGCAGCAAGCTCCTGCGTGAAAAGCTGCTTGAAGCCGTCACCGCGGATTTGGAACCCAAAGAAGAGCAAGTTTGGGCGCGCCATATTCTTGTCGCCACCGAAGACGAAGCGAAAACTGTCCTTGAAGACCTGAAAAAAGGTGAGGACTGGAACACCCTGGCGGCCACCTACTCCACCGATAGCTCAAACAAAGATAATGGTGGGGATTTGGGATGGTTTGGGCGCGGTTCCATGGTGACCGCGTTTGAAGATGCCGCTTTCGCAATGAAACCAGGTGAAATCAGCGAGCCAATCAAAACTGATTTCGGTTATCACATCATCCAGTGCGTTGGTCATGCGGTCAACGACCTGGATGCCTCCGCCTTTTCCAAGCTCAAACAGACTACCTTCACAAACTGGCTGGAAGATTTGCGGAACTCCCGCGATGATATTGTGATCAACGATAAATGGGCGGATTTTACCCCCTCCACGCCTGCGGTAACTTCCACGCTGTATAACGCGATTTTTGGCGGTAAGTAAACCTTCCGCAAGCTAAAAGCGGCTGAGATGAATTGGACGCCAATTCACCATCAGCCGCTTTTTTGAATCCAAAATCACGTGATTGACCCTTTCCCGCTTATCGAAGGGTGAACCGCACCCCGATAGCCCCATCTGAAAGGTTGAATTTCAAACTCCGCAGAATCCTGAAGTTGCCAATAGCAATCTCCAATTCAGAACCGCGTGTGCCTGACTAATCACCAGGCGCCTTGCCCGGATTTGGTCACTCTGAGCAAATAAGCGCCGGGGCAAGGGTTTGCCGGATGGAAATACTATTCCGGATGAAAAATGACATGCTGGTTCAGCTCTCTTGCAAAGCAAGGTCTTGCATTATTCCAAACGCCGGTCCCGCTGCGATTAATTCCCATGCCGTCCACCAAGCGGAATTGGGTCAGGTTAATTTTTACTTTACATAACTGTCATCGACTTCGTCCAAACGCAGACTGATAATCTGGCTGGCGCCGTCCCTCCCCATCGTAACGCCATAAATGACCTCGGCTGCCTGAACAGTATTGCGGTTATGCGTGATCAGCATGAACTGCGTGTCGTTTGAGAGGTCCTTAAGCAGTTCAATGAACCGGCCCACGTTGGATTCATCCAACATCGCGTCCACCTCATCCAACACGCAAAACGGCGTTGGCGAGATTTTTAACAGCGCGAACACCAGCGCGACGGCGGTAAGGCTGCGCTCTCCGCCGGATAAGAGGACCAAACCTTGTTCCCGTTTTCCTGGCAGGCGGGCTTCAATTTCAATTCCTCCCTCGATTGGCGCGGATTCGTCTGAGAGGATCAGGCGGGCAGAACCGCCATTAAACAACCTGGTAAACATCCGGCTGAATTCCACGCTGACTGATTTGTAGGTGTTCAGAAATTCACGCTGCATCACCTCATCCAATTCGGTTATCATCCGCTGGATATCTTGCACGGCAGCCTGAAGGTCGGCAACCTGCGCTGTCAGGTTATCATACCGTTCCCTAACCTCAATATACTCGTTCTCAGCTTCGAAGTTAACCACCCCAATCCGCCGGATATGGTTCTTCAGCTCCCTCATTTCTTCTTCAATGCCTGCAGGCAGTTCTATCGTTTCTGAGAGCGTTTCAATAACTAAATCCGGAAATGGGAGCGGGGTAGAAACGGTAAACTCGTTCCGATATTCCAGTTCAATCAACCCAAAATCATCTTCAATATGGGAGCGCAGATACTCCAGTCGTTCCTGTTTACGACCAAGCTCCAATTGGACATGCGTTACCTGACGCTCTTTGAATGAAAGCTCTTTTTGAAGATCGGCTTCCGCCTCACTGAGAGCCTGAAATTCTGTTTCAAAGCTCTTAAGTTTGGCCTGGTTCGCCGCCAATTGCTCAGCCTGCACCAGGCTCACTTCCTCATTCAGCTTCTGCAAGATTGCGTCTGTTTCTGCTTTCTTTTCCTGTAAGCCTGCCAGCTCATCGGCATTCGCGCCGCGGCGCTGACCCAGGAGCGACTTTCGCTCGCGGTCGGAGGCTAAGCGCTGCTCCTGAGTGAGCATGGTCTGCCGGGTATGGGCAAGCGCTTGTTCCTGGACCCGGGATTCCATCTGGAGGTATTGAAACTGTTGTTCCAGGTCTTCCAACTTCTGCGGGTCCGAGGTGTTTGCGAGCTCTGCGAGCGAGCCAGCCGTGATTTTGCTTTCGTTTTGGATTTGGGCAGCTTTTTCGACCAATCTGGTTTGTTCTGCTTGCAGGCGCGCGATTTCCTGCTCGTTTTCATTGGTTTGATTCTGCGTCCATTTTCGGCGGTTGATAGCTTTGTCCAGGTTCACCAGCGCGCTGTTCAGCTCACGACGCAGATCGCTGATTTGTTTTTCTATCGCGCGTTGTTGGTTCTGATTGGTAGCGATTTCAGCGTCCGTGCCAATCAGTTTCTGTCGGGCCTCCTTTTCTTTTTCAAGCGCTTGGCTAAGCCTCGTATCCAATTCCTTCAGGTTTTGTTCCAACTCATTGCGCGTGCGCACATACGCCACCTTGCTGGCGGTCTTTTGCTTCCCGAGGACAAAAACCCCACTGCGAAGCAAAACCTCACCATTCAAGGTCACGATGTTATAGCGTTCCCGTATCTGTTCCGGCAAACTGAAAACGCGCTCCAACGTATCAACCACAAGATACTGGCTCAGCAAGCGCTGTACCAAAGCTGACATAGCTTCCGGGCTGCGGACGAGTTCGGCGGCTCTGCCAATTATTCCCTCTCCGCCTGGCGCATCGGGCTCTTTCGCCTGGGTGATACCCTTAAGACCAATGAGGGCGACTTTTTCTGTCACCTCAGCCGCGATTTGTGTCAACAAGCCAAGTTCCAGGCGGTCTTCAGGCAGCACCAAAAGGTCAATGGACTCGCCTAAAGCCGCCGTAAGCGCTTTCTCGTATTTTTCGGGAACGTCAAGTTTTGTTGCCAGGTCTGTAATAGATTTGCCATATTGTCGGACGCGCGCGTTTTTCATTAACGCCTTCGCGCCGTCGGAATATCCCGCCAGACTTTCCTGAGCCTGAATTAACAGCTGAAGTTGACTCGTCAGCTTATTTTTTTCCAGGTTCAGCCGGTTTATCTGGGCAGAGTATTCCTCCGTCTCTTTCTTCAGGGCTGCTTGTGTTTCCAGGTTGGCTCTACGCTGATTTTCCAACGCGCGGACTTGTTCCTCGTGGGTGCTTAGGCGGTCTTCCAAGCCCTTCTGCGCGGATGCCGCGGCTTTCTCCTCGACAACCAGGTTCTCAAGCGCGGCGCGATTGCTGAGCAGGCTTCGCTGAAGGGATTCAAGCCGCGTTTCAGTTTCTCTCTTTCTGCTCTCCAAAACCAGCAGTTCTTTATCAAAATTCAACAGGCGTGTTTGCAGGGCTGTCCGTTGGTTTTCAATTTCTTTCTTTTTGTTTCTTTCCTGCGTCAGTTCAAGCCCAATTTGTGATTGTCTTTCTTTGAGCTGCGAAAGGGATTGGGACTCGGTTTCGAGATCGTTCTTCAGGGCTTCCAGAGTTTTTTCAGAAGATTCAATCGTCTCCTCAAGTTTCAAAAGGTCGTCGCCTATCTGTGCTTGCGCTCTTAATAGGGCTTGTTCTCTCTCGTCGTTAACCGCCGCATCCTTATTCGCTGATTGAATAGAGTCGTGCAACCTCCCAAGCTGTTGATGCAGTTCGTTTACAAGCGTCCTCTGCGCGGAAATGCTCTCTTTATGGGCCGCCAGAACAGATTGATTCTGTTTAAGCAAGCCAAGCGCATTTGAGGAAGCGCCTTCCACTCGTTCCAACTCAGCTTTCAACTGGCTGATGTCTTCCTGCGCTTTAAACCAGTGGTATCCATACCAAACACGCAGTTTTTCCTGGAGGCTTTCCTGAACGACTTTGTATTCGCTCACACGCGCGGCTTGTCTTTCCAGGCTGCGTAAACGCGGTCGGATTTCGTCCATAATGTCCGAAACACGCTCAAGGTTTCTTTGGGTGCTTTCCAGACGTCTCAGCGTCTCTTCTTTCCGCGAACGGTACAATCCAATCCCGGCAGCCTCTTCAAACAGTTTGCTGCGTTCATCTGGCTTGATGGACAAAGCCAGGTCCACCAGCCCTTGTCCAATAATCGTATACGTTCGGTCGCTTAAGCCCGTCTTTGCCAGCAGCTCATGAAAGTCCTTCAACCGCACGCGCTGATTGTTCAGCAGGTACTCGTTTGTCCCATCACGGTAAGCCCGGCGAGTGAGCGTTACCTCACTGTAATCAATTGGCAGCCAATTCGTCTCGTTATTGAACGTGATGGAGACGGAAGCCATACCCGCTCGCGCGCGCTGGTCCGACCCGATATAAATCATATCCTCAGTCTTTTTAGCTCGCAGCAAGGAGTACGACTGTTCCCCCAAAACCCAACGGATCGCGTCTGCGACATTGGATTTCCCCGAGCCGTTCGGTCCAACAATCGCCGTGGTACTGGCGGGGAATTCGAGACGCGTTTGCCGGGCAAAAGTTTTGTACCCATGCATTTCTAACGAGGCAAGTTTTACCCGATTCATTCTTCCTTTATTCCCATTTTCAAAATGGCCGCCGCAGCGGCTGATTTTTCCGCAAGCTGTTTACTTCCCCCACTACCTTCAGCAATTTCATTGTCGTCAATCACCACTTTAACTGTGAACACTTTATCATGGTCCGGTCCAAACTCGCCTGTAAGCACATAGACGGGGGAAGAAAATCCCTGCGCTTGCGCCCACTCTTGCAGCCGGCTTTTCACATCTTCTTCGGAGTGATTCGCCAGGATCGAATGAATTTCGTTTTCCAGGAAAGGATAGATGAACTCCTTAACCGTCTGGATGTCCGTATTCAGGTAAATCGCGGCAATCAAAGCTTCAAATGCGTCGCACAAAATCGCGTTGCGGTCCCGCCCACCTGCCTGGTCTTCGCCGCGCCCAAGCAAAAGAACAGAGCCCAGATTTATACTCCTGGCAAAGCCGGCTAATTGCTGCGTATGCACCAATGACGAACGCAGCTTGGTAAGAACGCCTTCATTTTTCTCAGGGAAGTGGTTATATAACCATTCCGCGACCACATATCCGAGGATTGCGTCTCCGAGGAATTCAAGCCTTTCATTGTCCTCAATCACAGACCGGTTCTCATTTAAATACGAGCGGTGCGTGAGCGCCCGGGTCAGGAGGAAATGATCATTAAATTGCCTGGGCAAGGCACTATAGAATTTCGCGGAATTGTGAGGATCAAGCATTCTATTCCTGTTCCGAACTGCCTGATCGTCCGCCATCAAGCCTTTGATGGCAAACGATCCAACAGTTCACTTTATTGATTGTTGACTGAATTTTAACCCAGAACCAGAAAAAACCAAAACAACCGGTTCAGGCAAATCATCAATCAACTTATCGCACGCTGCCCATACCAGCGCGGAAGTCGGTTCCACATAAAATCCCATTTTTGCCAGGGCCTGCCAGGCAGAAAGCAACTCGTCTTCGGTTATCGCCACCAGAGCGTCTCTGGATGGGTCGAGCAGACTCAATATCTGCCTGGCGCGAACCGGCGTTTCAATTTGCGTCCCCTCCGCGAGCGAGGAGCCCTGGCAGCCTCCGAACTCCCGTTTTTCCCAGTTCGCGACTAATGGAGCGCAGTTAGCCGGCTGTGCGCCAACCATCACTGGCAGGCTTGCTCCGGGCTGCTGTGCGCGAATTGCCCGGACGGCTAAGATTAAGCCGAGAAAAAGACTGCCGTGCCCGATTGGCGCGACTATTGACCCCGGCATCTGCCCCAACTGCTCTATTAATTCAAAGGCGGTTGAAGCAATTCCAGGTATTCCCATCGGGAGCAGGGCGTGGCTGGCATACGGCAGGCCCCGCTCACTGGCAAAACTGAGCGCCGCCTGATGGGCAGCCTCACGGGCTCCGGGAACCCGAACGACCCGCGCCCCGTACGCTTGCATCTGCTGCAGTTTTGGCCCCGACGCGAAAGAAGGCACGAATAAGTGGCTTTTTATTCCCACGGCTGCGGCGTAGGCTGCCAGGGAGGCGCCAGCGTTTCCGGACGAGTCCTCAACCACTTCAGTAACTCCCCTTGAAAGCATGAAGCTGACAAGCAGCGCGCTTCCGCGGTCTTTGAAAGACCCGGTCGGATTCAGGTTTTCCAGCTTGAAAAACACCCGCTTTCGCGCCACCTCGCGCCCAACCAAGGGTGTGCCCCCTTCGCCCAGGTAAACCATATTCGCGTTCCCGGGCAGCCCAAAAGCTGACCTGTAGCGCCATATGCCAGGCAGCGCGTTTTGTATCGCCGCTTTTTCCAGGAATTCAAGCCGCTCAATTCCGAAGACGCCGCCGCAGCCCGGGCATTGATGGGGCAGCCCGCTCTCGGGATAAGGCAAACCGCAGGAAGTGCAAACAAATATGCTCACCCAAATAGTATCGCTTAAATCAGGGTTTTCATCAATACCATTTCGGCTTCAGCTATAATTGACATATGGCAAGAAGTTGGCTTACCCAAACAACGCAATACGAAGTGGAAACCGAGCTTTTTTCCGGCCCGCTTGACTTGCTTTTGGACCTGATCCAGAAAGCCGAGCTGGACATTACCAAGCTGGCTTTGGCGCAGGTGACCGATCAATTTCTTGCCTACATTGAAGCGCATCGCGAATCGGAACCAGACTACATCTCAGAGTTTCTGGTGATTGCCGCGAAATTGGTTCAGATAAAATCCGAGGCGCTTTTACCAAGGCCGCCAGCCCGTGAAGAAGACGAAGAAGACCCGGGTGAGCAGCTCGCGCATCAACTCCAAATTTATAATCAGGTAAAAAAAGCCGCGGGTTGGCTTGGGCAGCGCGTGGATTCCAATCTGCGCGGTTACCTGCATATCCCACGGGTGTTCAACGTTTCCGCGCAAATCGATTTATCGGACCTCACGCTAACCGATTTGACTGCCGCGCTCGAAGCCCTTCTGAAAAACGCGTCTGTATTGGAGCCTGAGGGTGTAATCAGCATTCCCAAACTTACCCTCAAACGCAAACTGGAAGAAATCATAACCCGGCTGCGCGTCCTGCCTACCACTTCTTTTCAGGAATTGCTCGGGGCTGAGCGCACGCGCCTGAACATGATTATCGTTTTCCTGGCAATCCTGGAGCTTACCAAGCAGGAACTGGTATCGACCGAACAGCCGCAGCTCTTTTCCGATATCCACATTACCGCCTTGAACGGAAATCTGGACTTGAACAGCCGTGAAATCACTATCGAAGACGATAATTAATCAAAGCTTTTACTTTCCAGGTTTTTTTTACGCGGCTTGTTATATAATCAAAGAGGAAGGACACATATGAGCGAAATAGTTGTGAAGCAGGACTCTGACCCGATCACCGCAGATAAAAAACCCGCGGACAAAAACAGCGTATGGATTATTGTGGGGGTTGTGCTGGTTATCCTGGCTGTCACAGCCGGAATCGTCGTGCTCGCCGGGCAAAGCTCGGAAGTGACAACCAAAGTCCGCGATATATTCATTATCTTGCTCGCTTTGGAGATGTTCGCGATTGGCACAGCTCTGATCATCCTGATTGTTCAGGTGGCAGCCCTCACCAATCTCCTCCAAAACGAGGTCAAACCTATCCTTCATTCCACCACGGACACCGTAAACACGCTTAAAGGGACTGTTAAGTTCCTCAGCAATAACGTGTCTGAGCCAGTCATCAAGCTGAACCAAAGCCTGGCAAGCCTGAACAGAGTGCTTGAGCTATTAAAGTTGCGTAAATAACCTATAACAATTGAAACAGGAGAATACCATGTCAGAATCAAACAATTTCGGATCCTTCGTAATGGGGTTTGTAGTCGGCGCTCTTTCCGGCGCAATCGCCTCTCTTCTGATGGCTCCGCAAACCGGCGAAGAAACCCGCCAACTCATCAAAGACAAAACGATTGAGCTTTCAGAAAAGGGCAGCGCCACGTTCGAGGAGACCAAAAAGAAAGCAGAAGAAGCATACAAAGAAGCCCTCGCAAAGGCACAGGAAGTGGGTGCTGAGGCGGCCGAAAAAGTGACTGAAACCGTCAAGAAAGTTAAAAAGACCGTTGAAGTTCCGGCAGCCGATGCCCCCGAAGCGCCGGAGTTATAAGCAGAGCGCGGCCAGAAAAATAAAAAGCTGCTGGTTTATCGAGCGTAAATTCTTAGTTGCATTTGCAAAATGCGCATTATTTCAAGCGCTTTCGCTTGACTTATGCCATATGCCGTGATAAACTAGCTTTCGCTTTGGGGGCGTGGTGTAGTGGTCGAACATGTGGCCCTGTCAAGGCCAAGATCGCGGGTTCAAATCCCGTCGCTCCCGCACCGAAGAGGTCATCCTTTCCATAGGTGACCTCTTTGTTTTATTTCTCTCCGCGGCCTCGCTCTGACAAATAGTTTTTCGATTTAAGCTCCATATGAACGTTACCTATCATGTTACATGGCATGCCTGGCATTTTATGCACGAGGCACTGTGCCGAAGTAAGATCCGCTTAATTTACCGGCGGCGAGCCTCCGGTTCAACATCGACCGCGCCCCCTTGCCATTAGAAGAACATCAGGGATAGTCCCCCCCGACTTATACCGTTTCCCGCCGGCAAAGCTCCCGGGATTCGTGGTATTTGGACTTAAACTCAGCGATTTTGATTATTAAAGAACGCTCCTCCCCCTTAACCAGGTCTCTGTGTGTGATTTGATCACTTTTATGAATTGTGGGGCAGCCAGCGAGGAGCAATGCAGCGCGGTAGTTACTTCTCATATCCACCCTGCGTTATCTTTCCGGTAAAATTGAGACAAAACCAATCTTATCCTGTGAGGCGCCATGTTCTCTCCCGCAAAACCCTTCTTCAGCCCGATTGCAAATTCAGCCTCCGTGGTCATATCCGGCAGTCTGCGTTTCTCTCTCCTCACCAGCCGATTGATACGGATTGAATATGCGCCCTCTGGAAGTTTTGAAGACCGTCCAAGTCAGGTGTTTTGGAACCGCTTCCAGGATGCCCCTCATTTTTCTGTCCGCCAGGTGGACGATTGGTTATTCATAGACACAGAACACCTGGACATCCGGTACAAGTTAGGCGAAGAGCTGAATTATCGCTATCTGCAAATAACGTTGAAGCAAAACGGAATAACCTGGCTTTATGGAGACCCCGACTTCTCCAATCTGGGAGGGACCGCGCGCACGCTCGACCGCGCCAACGGCAGGATTCCCTTGAACCCGGGTTTGGTCTCCCGTTCCGGTTGGAGCGTGGTGGACGACACAAACAGCCTGGTAATGGATGAAGCCGAAGGGCTTCGTGCCAGAAACAGAGAAGAGGCTTATCGGGACATCTACTTTTTTGGCTACGCGCAGGACTACTTATCCGCCATTCGTGAATTCCAGCAAATCGCCGGCAAACCCGGGCTCATCCCCCGCTGGGCATTGGGCAATTGGTGGAGCCGGTATTGGGCTTATTCCCAGGACGAGCTGACCCAGCTCATGCTTGAGTTCCAGCAGCGCGAAATTCCTTTGTCCGTCTGCATTGTGGATATGGACTGGCATATCACCAGGACGGGCAACGAATCAACCGGCTGGACTGGCTATACCTGGAATAAAGAACTCTTTCCGCAGCCCGAGGCTTTTCTTGCCTTCTTACATGAACACAACCTTAAAACCGCGCTGAACCTTCACCCTGCTGAAGGCGTGCATCCCCATGAGGATCAATATTCAGCCATAGCTCAGGCGGTCGGCATTGATCCGGCATCCAGGCAGCCTGTAGCCTTCGATATTACTTCCGACCTCTTCAAGCGCGCTTATCTGGAAATCCTGCACCATCCATACGAGCGGCAGGGCGTTGATTTCTGGTGGATTGATTGGCAGCAGGGCACTCTGAGCAAAAAAGAGGGCTTGGATCCACTGTACGCGCTGAATGAACTTCATTACTACGATCTTGGCAGAAACCCCGAAAAACGCCCGTTTATTTTCTCTCGCTGGCCCGGATTGGGCGGTCACCGCTATCCAATTGGTTTCTCCGGTGATACTGTCGTCTCCTGGGAAACGCTCCAATTTCAACCGGAATTCACCGCGACTGCCTCGAACGTGGCTTACGGCTGGTGGAGCCATGATATCGGCGGGCACTGCGATGGAATAGAAGAGGCGGAACTGTTCTTGCGCTGGGTACAATACGGCGTTTTCAGCCCGATTTTACGCATCCATTCTACCAATAACCCCTATATTGACCGCCGTCCATGGGCATTTGGGTCGGATACCTGCGAGACTATCCGGGAGGCGATGCAGCTGCGCCATGCCCTGGTCCCCCTGCTCTACGCCGCGAACTACCGCTGCGCGCGAGAGGGAGAGCCGCTGATCCTGCCGGTTTACTACGACTCCCCACAAGAATCCGCGGCTTACCGCTGCCCGCAGGAATACCTGTTTTGCCGGCAGCTCCTGGCTGCGCCTTTTACCCGGCGAACAAACCCCGAAACCCGCCTCGCGCGGCAGGTGGTTTGGCTGCCGGATGGGGATTGGTACGACTTTTTCTCCGGCGAACACTATGAAGGCGGCTTTTGGCACGCCCTTTACGGAACCAAAAAAGACATTCCGGTTTTTGCCAAGGCTGGCGCGATAATTCCTTTGAACGGCGATGAACCCGCGAACGGGGTTGCTCTGCCAAAAACGATGCGCTTGAAGGTTTTCCCGGGGGCTGATTCTGAGTTCACCCTCTACGAAGACGACGGCGAAACGCAGGCTTATCTGCAGGGCGCGTATACGACAACGACCATCCGGCAGGACTGCCAGCCAAACACTATCAATCTCAGCATAAGCCCGGCGGCAGGCAGCTTCGCGGAGATGCCAGCTGCCCGCGCCTGGACAATTGAATTTGAAAATATCTCAGAACCCGAAGCCCTGATTGCGCGTCATGGAAATCGCGCTCCTGACTTTCAATCAGAATACTCCTCAAGGGCCTGCTGCCTGACAATGCGCCTGCCTGAATTACCCACAAACATGGAAATTCACATCCAGCTGGTAGGCACCAACCCAGCACGACGTTCTGCCAGCCTGGAAGAACGCGTGGAGGCCTTCCTCCAGGCGGCCCGGCTTCCCACCGCGGTCAAATGGATGTTCAGCCGGCGCCTTTCAGAATTCCTGCAGCATCCCGCTCACTTGCTCGAAATCTGGCAGTATTTCAGCCCGGCTCAGACGCTCGCGCTTTTAGAGCTGATCTTCGGGAAGCAAAAAGAACCAATCCCAACAGACCCCGAGGCAGCACTGACGAACGCGTTAGGTAAGGCTCAAAAATGGATGGCTTCGCGGGATTGATTTCTTAGGGAAGGTCGCCGCTGTTTTCATGCGGTTTTTCAGGCGCATCTGTCCGTTCGCCAAAATTCTTTTGGACCTCAGGGTAGATTGAGCGCTCTGAAAGAAGCGGGTCGAGCCTTGCTTCGTCCATAATTTTTTGCGGAAACTTTCGGATTTGTTCAGTCGTATGCATAACATCCCTGAAGGTCTCCGATTTGTTAAGTTTTCGCAGCCAAACTCCGAGGTCTCGTCCGGTTTGTGTGATTTTGTCTGGTCCAAGGATGACAAAAGCCAATATTAGAATTAGCAAAACCTCAGGCCATCCAAGGTTAAAAAACTCCATATCATCGTCCCATCAAGCCCAGGAGCTATTCAGTCTGGTCGGGCTTGGAATTGTCGTTTGTGTCGTCTTTTTTCTCGCCGCTTTTTTCTCCGGATAGTCCTTCTTTAAATGCCCGGATGCCCGCGCCCAACTCACCGCCGATTTTTGAAATGCGGCCAACTCCAAAAATCAGAATAACCACGAGCAAAATCAAGAGTATTTCTGCTAATCCAATTGAACCGAACACGTTTTTTCTCCTATTCCTGTTCAGCCTTTTTTCGCTTTTTTCCAGCTAACGCGGCTAAACCAATACTCAGTAAATATAACCCAAAAAGGGGCACCATAAAAATCCCCATGTTAACCGGATCTGCGGTTGGGGTGATCACCGCGGCAAGAACCGCAATCACAATGACCGCCACCCGCCAGCCTTTGAGGAGCATCCCGGCGTTTACCACACCCACATCCGCCAACACGAATATCAATAATGGGAGCTCAAAGCTCATCCCGATCCAAAAGATAAGGTTTGTGACGAACGCAAAATACGACTTTATCCGTAAAAAAGTCTGCACGCCCATCAACTGATTGAAAAAATTGAGTGCCGATGGGAGCATTACCAGAAACGCGAAAACAGCGCCCGCGGCAAAAAAAAGCACGGCGAAGGGAACCGCGATGAGGATGTTGCTGCGTTCCTTAGGCTTCAATCCTTTGGCGAGGAAGCTGAAAAACTGGTAAAAAATCCACGGGGATGCCAGAATGCCGCCAGCCAGCAGTGCGACGCGCATGTAGACTGAGATTGTCTCGGTCACTTCAATCGCCTGCAGCTTATCCAGCCCCCCAACAGGCTGCGCAAGAAAGTCAATCAGCCGGGGGGTAAAGAAAATGCTGATAACTATTGCCGCGCCCAAACCAAGCAGAGCCTTCAACAAAGCGCTGCGCAGCTCTTCCAGGTGGGTCTGAATTGGTGCTCCTTCGTTTTCCTGTTCCACAGTCAGAATTATACAATCCCTCGAAGCCGATGGCTAAAGCAGGCCTGTACGCCTATTCCTCACCAAATTATGCCTAATCGTTACGAAAAAGGGACTCAATCAAGAGGTTTTCAGCTTCAGCATCACCCGCGCGCGTGATGTCAATTTCAGGATAGCGCGTCTGGAACCAGGGCAGCAAAGTTTTCCTGAAAGTGACAAGCACCTTTTTCGCGGGCAGCCCGGGGATTAATGGCAAAATATCAGCCCAACCCTGCCCGTTGACAATTTCCAGGGGTCCAATCTCATCAATAATCCACAAATCCGCCGGCTGCAAATCCAACAGGTGCGCGCGCGCCCAGGCAATGCTCTCAAGGTTAAGGTTCCATTTACCAAATACCTGGGTATCCTCTGCGGTGGCAAGCCGTGCCAAAACCCTGGTTTGCATTCCCGGGAGCAGTCTCACTTCAATCGCGATTTTCAGGCCGTCTTCAAAAACAGCCGGACTGAATACCCCCCTGCAGCGCCATCCCAGCCGCTGGGCTTCGGCTAAAACGCGGGATACCAGGCGCGTTTTCCCTTGTCCGCTGTCTCCACAGATGCCGTACAGGCGCATCACCGGTCCTTTTCCGGAGTTTCATGCGAAGCCAATTCAGAAACGGTTTCCAGAAGCAGCGCGCTGGCGCTGGCGAGCACATTCTCGTCAATATCAAAGCGCGGATGATGGTGCGGGTAACCCGGGTGTTCCGCCGTGCCGCCAGAGCCGACCAAGATAAAAGCTCCCGGCACTTGTTCAAGGAAATACGCCATGTCTTCAGACCCCATGGTGCGATAATCACTCAGTAAATTCGCGTCGGGAAAGAGCCTCAGCAAAGCGCGCCGCGCGGCTTCCGCGACAAAACCATCATTCACCAGCGGCGGTGTGTTTTCGAGCAGTTTGATTGCTGCCTCACACCCAGCCGCGCTGGCGGTCTCATGGACAACCCGAGCAAGCCGCCCGGTCAAAAGCTCCCACATGTGCGGGCTGAAAAATCGAATGGTTCCCTGTAGAACGGCTTGTTCCGGGATAACATTGCTGATGCTGCCGGCATGAAAGGTGGTTACCCCCAGCACCGCGGGTTCCAGCGGGTCTATCATTTGCGCCGGGATGGATTGGAGCGCGCAAACAACCCGGGCTGCGGACGCGATCGGGTCAATTGCCAGGTGCGGCAGCGCCGCGTGCCCGCCCTTGCCGGTAATGGTCAGTTCGAACATGCCGCTGCCCGCCATCAGTTCGCCCGTCCTGATCACAAAGCTGCCGCTGGGCAGTCCGTTCCAGACGTGCACGCCCAAGGCGTAATCTGGTTTCCAGCGCTCAAACAGACCGTCTCTCAACATCGCGACTGCGCCCTGCCCGATTTCTTCGGCTGGCTGGAAAACCAGCAAAACCGAAGCGTCAATTTCATCGCGGCAGCTTGCCAGCAGACGCGCCGTGTAAATTCCGATGGCGGTGTGCGCGTCATGCCCGCAGGCGTGCATTACCCCTGGGTTTCGGGAGGCGTATTTTGCTCTGGTTGCCTCCTGGATAGGCAGGGCGTCCATATCGAACCGAAGCATAATCAGCGGGTTGGCTTTGGCTCCGTCTAAATACCCAACCACCCCGGTGCCGCCAATTCCTTCTACAATCTCATAGCCGCAGGTGTTCAGCATTTCGGCCGCCAGGTTGGCAGTTTGGTATTCAGCAAACGCTAATTCGGGGTGCTGATGCAGCTTTCGCCGCAAGGCAATCATTTCGGGAAGCAGTTTATTAGCCTCAGCCAGGAAATCCATGTTTATTTCCTGAAAATGATTCTGCGGAAGCGTTCAACATATCGGTCATCAGGTCCGCTGTTATCCAGGCGGCGCTCTTCCAGATGAGCGAGAAAGCGCTCTGGGTCTCCAATCTGGCTTTTATGCTGAAGTAAAGCCTGGGCCCGCTGCTGCCAATACTCGCTGACGTCCAGCACCACATTCGCCTGCGCGGGCAAACTGAGCCAAAGCTCTGATACTTTAACCGCAGGATAGCCTTCTTCAGTCAGTTCAGGAAAGAAGCTCGGGTTGCTGACCGCCGGAAATACGGCATCCACGACAAGCTGACCCGCCGCCCGGTGGTCCGGGTGGTTCAGGTAGGTCTCGTGGACAAAGTAGTTTTGGGGGTCGCAAGATACGACAATGTCCGGCTTGGCTTTTCGAATTAATCGTGTGACTTCGCGTCTGATGTCAAGGCTGGGGACGAGGTAACCATCCGGATAATCCAAAAAGTAAAGCTCGTGAACCCCCAATACGCGCGCGGCTTCGGTCTGCTCAACCTTCCGAACGCACGCCAGTTCCTGGCTGTCTGGGAATTCAGGGCTGATTCCACGTTCCCCTTTGGTCAGCAATCCATATTTCACCGTGAAACCCGCCGAAGTCCACCGCGCGATGGTACCGCCGAGGAAGAACTCCGGATCATCCGGATGCGCCAACACCACAAGAATGGTGGTGCCGGCTGCCCAATTATCAGCCTGTTCCATGCTTATCTCCGGCGTTTCTTGCGGTGTGGGAGGGTAGACACCCCCGATTCCGGCGGTTTGCCAGTAGCGGGGGGTTCTTTTGGCTGCTGTGGACGCGTCTGCTGCTGGGGCGGCTTAGCGGTGCGTGTCGTATCCGGTCGGTTTCCCGCTTGATGGCTACGTTGTTCTGCCCTGCGGTCTGGTTTCCCGCGCCTGCTGCCGTATTCACGGCCGGTTTTGCTGCCGCTTCCGGGGGGCGGCTTACTACTATAAGAAAGTATTTCTACTTCGCCTTTGATTACCTCAGGCATGGGTGGGCTCTCAACAGGGGCGCTTGTTTTCTCTGCCAATTTCCCGGTCTGTAATTCCTCCAAGGTAAATTGCCGCGGTCCACCTTCGGGGAGTTCAACAACAACCGAATCGCTCAGCGGAAGCACCTGGATAACCTTACCCTCACCCATGGGTGTCTGCACCATTTTCTTGCGTTTGGGCAGGTTCTTGCGGGCCTCTTCGTAAGTCTCATATTCATAATTCAGGCAGCAGCGCAGTCGTCCGCACATCCCGGTAATTTCTTCCGGGGTAAGCGAAATGTCCTGTGACTTTGCCATCTTGATGGATATGGAGCTGAATTCTGTCAGAAATCTGGAGCAGCAGCGCTTCTCAATCCCACAAGCGCCAAGGCCAGAGAGCGCCTTAGCCATATCCCGCGGCCCGACCTGTCTTACCTCCAGGCGCACATCCCGGAACGAACGCGAAATATCCCTCAGGAAAGCGCGCAAGTCAAAGCCAGCATCAGGTTCGTAGTTCAGATAAAAAGTCAGCCGATTGCCGTCAAAGGAGTATTCTGCAGCAAATGCTTTTACAGCTTCAAAGCGCGGGCCTTTCAGGTATTCCCGCGCCTTTTCTAGCGCAGCTTTCTCTTTTTCGGCGTTCTTTTCTTTGACTTCCAAATCCTGTTCGGTCGCGATTCTTTCAATTGGCTGAATCTCATCCGCGTTGTGGGGGTGTTCAATTGAAGTTACGAGCACTCTCCCAAGCTGCCTGCCGCGCGCGGTGTTAACCAACACCCAGTCTTCCTGTTTGATGTGGATGCCTTCCGGGACCGAAAAGTGATAAATCTTTCCGACAGGAGACAATTGAACGCCAATGATGCTCTGTTCAGTCATGAGTGCTGTCGAGTTATTCCGCCTCGTGAGCTTGTTTGCTGCTCTGCGCAGCCAGATTCCTCGCAATGGCTCTGATTGCTTCAGAAGCCGGGTTATCAGGGCTGGCAAGAACAGCCGGGGTGCCCCGGTCGCCGTCAATTCCCACTTCCGGTTCGAGCGGAATGCTGCCCAACAGCGGGACGCCAGTCAGGTCCTCCAGACGCTGACCTCCGCCCGCGCCAAAAACGGGCATCTGACTTCCGTCCGGAAGCCGCAAATAAGCCATATTTTCAACGATTCCAAGCATAGGAATTTCGAGCTTGTCGAACATCGAAATCGCGCGGAAGGCGTCATCCGTTGAGACTGCCTGCGGCGTGGTGACAACAACCGCCCCGCTAATAGGAAGCGTTTGCGAAAGCGAGAGCTGGACATCCCCTGTTCCAGGTGGAAGGTCCACGATAAGATAGTCCAGGCTGCCCCAATCAAAATCCGTCAGGAACTGCTGAACCGCCGAGTGAAGCATGGGTCCCCGCCAAATCAGGGGTTGACCATCCGCGACGAAAAAGCCGATGGAAACGACCTGCACGCCGTGAGCAACCAATGGTTTCACCTTGGCTCCATCCTCAGCCTGGGGCGTTCCAGTAATTCCGAGCATCCGGGGAATGTTCGGTCCGTAAATATCGGCATCCAACAAGCCGACTGAGGCTCCGTCCTGTGCCAATCCGATGGCGATGTTTGCAGCTACTGTACTCTTGCCAACGCCGCCCTTGCCCGAACCAATTGCGATAACATGCTTGAATTCGTTGCCAGAAATATCCACTTTCTTTGGGTTATGCACCCTGGAGGTTGTGTGGATTTCCACTTCTTGCGCGCCGGTCATCACCTGGACAGCCCGGCGGGCATCCCGTTCTAATTGAGCGCGCAGCGGGCAAGCAGGTGTGGTTAAGACCAGCGTGAAGCTCACTTTTGAGCCCTCAATTTTTATGTCTTCAATCATCCCCAGACTAACAAGGTCCTTCTGCAAGTCGGGGTCAATAACGACAGATAAAGCACTTAAAACTTGTTCTTTGGTAATCAAAGTGTTCTCCTGTTTTTTCAATAGTTTACTTCAAATTTCTGCAAAAAAAATTTTGCGTAAGACCTTACTCAACAGTAACCGATTTTGCCAGGTTGCGCGGCTGATCCACATCCAACCCGAGCTGCGTGGCGATGTGGTAAGCGAACAACTGCAGAGGAATCGTCGTAAGAATCGGGCTTATCAACCAGGGCGCTTCGGGCACCCACAAAACCTCATCCACCAGGTCAGGAATGAGCGTGTCGCCAGCTGTAGCAACCGCGATTACCTGACCACCGCGGGCCTTGGCCTGTTCTATCTGGCTGATCATCTTTTCGTACCAGGCATCCTTCGGCGCAATTACCAAAACCGGCAGGTCCTTATCCACCAAAGCAATCGGTCCGTGCTTCATTTCACCAGCCGGGTAGCCTTCCGCGTGGATATACGAAATCTCCTTTAATTTTAAAGCGCCTTCGTAGGCAATCGGCATGTTGATTCCCCGCCCCAAATACAACATGCTGCGAATGTCTTTATATCTCGCCGCGGCTCGTTCCACCTCACCTTCGTGTTCGAGGGTTTTACTGGCCAGCGTTGGCACCTTAAGCAAATCGCGGATCAAGTCAATGCGTTTCTCCACGGTGATGCTGCCCCGCAAATCGGCAAGGTATACCGCCAACATATACAAATCCACGATTGGCGCGGTGAACGCTTTCGTGGATGCCACCCCAATTTCGGGGCCTACCTGCATGGCGATGGTGCCGTCGGCGCTGCGCATGGCTTGTGAGCCGATGGCATTGACGATGCTCCAGAGCGTTGCGCCTTTTTTTCGACCCTCTTCCATAGCTGCCAGCGTGTCGGCTGTCTCTCCGGATTGGCTGATCGCCAATACCACCGTATTTGCGTCAACGATTGGATCGATATATCGAAATTCCGAAGCCACCATTACCTCGACGGGAATTCGGGTCAGGTGCTCAATGATCGTCTTTCCAACCATGCCGGCGTGCAGCGCCGTCCCGCAGGCGGTAATAAAAATGCGCCGGATTTGTTTTGCCCGCTCGCTGCTCAGATTCAAATCCGGCAGTACCACGCGGTAATCATCAAAATCAATGCGTCCAATCATGGTATCGGATAGTGAACGCACCTGCTCATGAATTTCTTTCTGCATAAAGTGCCGGTAGCTGCCTTTTTCCGCTGATACCGGGTCCCATGGGATATGTTGGGTTTTTGGCTGGATTTTCGCGCCGTCAAGCGTCTGGACTTCAAACCCCGCGCGGCTCACAACCGCCAACTGACCACTTTCCAAAAAGGTAATCTCGCGCGTATGCTCAACAATCGCGGGTAAATCACTGGCAATGAACATCTCGCCAGCACCTCTGCCGATGGCAACCCCACCGGCATTGCCAAGCCGCGCCGTCACCAGTCTGTCCGGCTCTCTGGAGGACATAACCACCAAGCCATGCGCGCCCTTCACCCGTTTCATCGTCAGCTGGACTGCTTTAGAGAGGTTCTGACTAACCGCGTAATACCGTTCAATCAGATAAACAATGGTTTCGGTATCAGTTTCAGAATGGAAGACCGCGCCTTCGGCTAGCAGTTCATCCCGCAAGCTGAGGTAGTTCTCCACAATCCCATTATGAACGATGACAATCTCACCATTTGAACTCAAATGAGGATGGGCGTTTTGTTGGTTCGGGGCGCCGTGGGTTGCCCAGCGGGTGTGCCCAATGCCAACCATTCCCTGCACAGGCTGCGCTGCGATTAAAGCTTCAAGCCGGGCGATTTTGCCCGCGTCCCGCCGCACCTCAATCCGATTATCCTGCAGCACTGCCACGCCGGCGGAATCATACCCGCGGTATTCAAGCTTTTTTAATCCGTTGACAATTATTGGCGTGGCATTCTGCTCGCCAATGTAAGCCACAATTCCGCACATCTATAGTACTCCTTCCAGTATCGGAGACGCTCAAGCCCCGGGCATGAGCGTCGCATTATTGTTCCAACACAGGAAATCGGATGAGAGCTCATCCGGGGGGCATCCGCCGATCCTTCGATTTTCCCAATGAAAATTGGTTAACCTTTCCTCGCGGAAAGGAACCCCCGACCTCGTCACCTGACATTTGCCAGGCCTGGCGCTGGTTTCCGGTGCTGCCTGATTATACAATATTATTTTTTCAGGGCTTTGAAAAGAAAATTCTGGTCAGCCTGTCGTAATCCTCGCGCGTATCGATATCCAACGCCATTTCTTCATCCAGCCACGGAAGCTGAGCGACCGGAAACTCCCCGAAAATCGCCCTCCCGCCCTGGTCTCCCTCCAGCTCCATCAGGTGCGAAAAAGCCCTTTTAGGAAAGAAAACCGGGTTCGCCCGTCGGTCACCAATGACCGGAAGGATTACCGCGTCCTTTTGCCAGGCCAACTCCATAACAGCGCTGAGGAGTGACACCGAAATTTGCGGCTGGTCGGCCAACATAAAAACAGCCCCGAAGCAAACCTCGGGCAAGGCCGCGATTCCTGCTCTCAAAGAGGTGCTTTGCCCCTTTTCCCACTCCAGGTTGCGTACGATCAAAGCCCTGCCGAAACGCGTACGCGCCTGAATTTCCTCGAAACGGTCGCCTAACACAACCACAATCGGGTTCAGCCCGGCAATTTCGGCAGTCCGGATGCAGGCTTCCAGGCAGTTTCCGCGCCCCCAAGCCTGAAGTTGTTTGGGAGCGCCAAAACGGCTCGATTCACCCGCCGCGAGAATAAGCCCGGCAATCGCGGGTAATCCAATAGGTTTTGTCAACGCCTCCGCCACGACAGTTAGAATTTACCCAAGCCGCGTAAGACCGCTTCCGCGGTAAGCGGGAAACGATTGAAAAGCACGCCGGTTGCCTGATATACAGCGCTTATGACCGCTGGGGCAAATGGCAGGTAAGGCATCTCGCCCATTCCGCGCGCACCGTATGGTCCGATGGGGTCGGGGATTTCCAGAATGACGCTTTGCACCTCGTCCGGGATATCGACGGCGGTTGGAATCATATAGGTTGAGAGTTCTTTGGTTCGGGTAATCCCGTTTTGCGCGATGAAATTCTCCATTAAGGTGTATCCAGCCGCCTGCACAACGGCACCCTCAATCTGCCCCTCCACCATGGATGGGTTGATTGCCTTTCCAACATCGTCCGCGCAAATCACTTTTCGCAAGCGGACCTCACCGGTTACGGTATCCACCTCAGCCAACACCGCTTCGGCGACATAACCATAGGTAAAGTTTGGGTAGCAATGACCATCTTTCTTGTCCAGCGCGCTTGTTTTTGGCGCAAGGTAGGTAAACTCCCCCACCGCGGGTCGGTCGCCGGCTTCCCAACGTTCGCGGGCTGCTCTGACGGCTCCGAGAATTGAGTTCCCGGCCATAAAGGTCATCCGGGAGGCCGACACGCTGCCGGAATTCCCGGAGGTGGCGGTATCCGAGAGGCAAAGTTCAATCTTTTCAATCGGCATACCCAGCGCTTCCGCGGTGAACTGCGCGAACACGGTATGCGCCCCCTGCCCAACTTCGGCGCCCGCGTGATACAGCCGCGCTCTTTCCACCTTCCCGTCACCAAACAAGACGACTTTCGCCGAGCAATTTTCCTGATACCCAAACGAAAAGCCAACATTTTTATATCCGCAGGCAAACCCAAGCCCGGTCCGCGCGGTTGTTTCCGGATTGTTCACGACCGCGGGTCTTTGCCAACCATCAGGTCCTTCCTGCCAGCCGGCTGCTAACGCGCACGCCCGCGTCACTTCGCGGATGGTGACGCCTTTTGGAATGGCTTGCCCCGTTGGCTGCAGTGAACCCTCTTTGTAGAGGTTGCGCATGCGGAGTTCGACCGGGTCCATATTCAAAGCTTCAGCCAGCGCGTCCACCTGCATCTCAGCCATAAATGCTGCCTGCGGACCGCCGAAACCGCGGAAGGCTCCCGCAGGAATATTGTTGGTGTAAACCGCGTAAGCGTCTGTGCTTACGTTGGGAATATCGTATGGGCCGCTGGCAAGCACGGTGCTGTTCCCCAATACCTTGGGCGAGGTATAGACATAAGCGCCGCCATCAGCATACATCTCACATTGCGCCGCCAGAATTTTGCCGTCAGAATCCGCGCCCCATTTCGCTTTCAGGTAATAGTAATGCCGCTTGTGGTGCCCGATTATTGATTCTTCCCTGCTCCAGACAATCCTGACCGGGCGATCAATCCCGGCCTCATGCAGCTTTTGGACTGCCAGCGCCAGGATAATCTGCACAGACATGTCTTCCCGCCCGCCAAACGCTCCGCCAATCGCTGGATAGATAACCCTCACCTTCTCTAACGGGAGATTCAAGGCGTGCGCGATTTGTTCCTGATCTTCATGGGTCCACTGCCCGCCGACAATGACCGTAATCACGCCGTCCTTATCAAGGTAAGCGGCGCCCGCTTCCGGCTGCATGAAGGCATGTTCCTGAACAGGGGTGTGATATTCCCGCTCACAAATAACCGCGCAGCGCGAAAAAGCAGCCTCAACATCGCCAAAGCGAACAATATTATGTTGGAAAATATTGCTCTCCAGCTCCGGGTGCACGCGCACCGCGTCTTCCCGCATAGCCTCCATGACGTCGGTCACGACCGGCAGGTCCTCGTACTCAACCCGGATAGCTTTAAGCGCCTGGACCGCGGCGCGTTCATTTTCAGCGATAACCAGCGCCACCTGATCCCCTTCAAAGCGCACACGGTCGCCGTATGGCTTGGCTGAACCCGGACCACACAGAACCGGCTGATCCATTTTTCCCAGTCCATATTCATTGTTCGGGACGTCTTTGGCAGTTAATATCATCACCACGCCCGGCACTGCCAAGGCTTCTTCCACGTGAATGGCGCGCACAATCGCGTGCGCCCGGTGAGCAAAAAGGACTTTCATGGTGAGTTGATCCGGGAATTGAAAATCACCCGGATAACGCGCTTTTCCACTGACTTTTTCCAGCGCGTCAACGCGCGGAAGCGAAGCGCCAACGGTTTGGTAAACAGGCATGTGGTTCTCGCGGTTCGGTTTTTCCTGAATTGAGGAATTTTGCTCCATATTTACGCCTCCATCTCCTGGCTGGCGGATTCTATCGCCTGGATGATCTTGTAATACCCTGTGCAGCGGCAAAGATTCCCGGAAATGCCTTGTTGGATGCTCTCCCGGTCTGGATGCGGTATCTCTTCCAACAGCTTAACAGCCGACATTACAAAGCCGGGCGTGCAATAACCGCACTGCACTGCCGCGTGGTCGATAAAAGCTTGTTGGACCGGGTGTAATTCAGTCCCCGGGGCGATGCCTTCAATCGTGGTGATTACCGCGTTGTGGGCGCGCCCGGCGGGAATGAGGCAGCTAACCACAGCTTTCCCGTCCAGATGCACAGTGCAAGCGCCGCATTCGCCCTCTTCGCAGCCGGTTTTGGTTCCGGTTAACCCCACTCGGTCGCGGATGAGGCTCATCAAGGTCGCGTCACTGTAATCCGGAATTAAGTATTCCTGCCCGTTAATCGTTGTGCGGATGACTTGCCCATCCCAGCCTTGCGCGGGATGCTCCGCAAAACCTTGCTTACTATCCAGGGTTGGCATTTTTGCCGGCACCGACGCGAAAACGCTGCCATCCATTAATCCGCTAAGAGCCTGCCCAACCAAGACCTGCAGCATATAGCCGCGATATTTATCTGATGCGCGGACATCGCTGATAGGTGCGGCATCTCCCGCGGCCAATTTCGCGGCTTGCGCGATGACATGCTGGTCAAGGCTTTTCCCGCGCAAGTAGTCTTCCGCGCTGCCGGCATGAATAACGGTCGGAGCCACCGAGCCAAGCGTGATAGCCGCCTGTCGGATTTTTCCGGCGTCCATGGTCAGCACCGCGCAGCAATTCAGGACTGATATAGCTTGCGCGCGGCGCAGGGCGTTTTTCCTGAAGCAGCCAATCTGACCTTCGCCCATCCCCTGGAACTGAATCTCAGCCACGAACTCATCCGCCTGCAGCACTGTTTTTCTCAAACCCACATAGAAATCCCGCAGCGGGATGACTCGGGTTCCACCGACCGACCGAAGAACCAGCCGGGCGTCCAAAGCCATTAATGGCGGGATTGTGTCATTCGCGGGCGAAGCTGTAATCAGATTCCCTGCCACGGTCCCGCGGTTGCGCAGCTGTGGGCTGGCAACCTGAGCGCAAGCCTGCAGAAGTGGAAAAGCATATTCCCGGATTATTTCGGAACGCAAAACATCATTATGCGTCACCAACGCGCCAATATGAATCCAACCCTCTCCATCCCGGGTAATCCGGTCAAAACCCCTCAGGCGCGATATATCCAAAACTGTGTCAAGCCCCGTCCATTTCCCGTTGCGAATCTCAACCATCAGGTCGGTCCCTCCGGCAATTATCCGGGTTTCCCCGGTCTGCTTTGCCAGCCGTTCAACGAGTTCTTCGACAGTCTCGACAATGACGTAGTGTTTCCACATACCTGCTCCTTTATGTCGTCTGACGGGCAGACGGATTGTTTCTGAGGGCAATGATTTCTGCGAGGATGCTCACCGCAATTTCTTCCGGCGTTTCGGCGTGGATATGCAAACCCACCGGCGATTTTATGCGTGCCAATTCCTCTTCGGATATGCCTTTTTCCAGCAAACCTTTTCGCGTGGTTTCCCAGCGCCGGCGAGAGCCAATCACCCCGATATACGCTGGCTTCGCAGCCAAAAGCGCTGGCAGGCCTTGAATGTCCAGATCGCTGCCGCGGCTGACATCCACAATGTAAGTGTGCCTGTCAATCTCAATGCTTAGCGGAATTTCTTCCATCGGTATTGGCAGCAGCTGGTCCGCGTCGGGGAATTCAGCGGCCGTACACAACCCGGCGCGGTCATCCGAAACCAGAATCTGGAAGTTCAGAAATTTTCCGAGCCGCGCGACCGCTTTCCCGACGTGCCCAGCGCCAACAATCAGCAGCTTTGGTTGAGCCAGAAAAGGTTCGACGTAAATCTGCATCTCGCCTCCGCAAATGCCAAGCGCGCTTTCATCACCGGCATTCAATGAATATTGCATCAGCGCTGGTTTTTGAGTTTGTAGCGCGTCCAATGCCGCTTTTATCGCGGCAGCTTCAACCCCACCTCCGCCAACGGTGCCCAGGCTGCTGCCGTCCGGGAAAACCAGCATCTTGCTTCCCGCATGCCTGGGGACGCCGCCGTTCGCGGCAACCACAACGCACAGGCAGACTGGCTCCTGGCGTGTGATATACTCCGCCAGTTTCATCAAAATCAAATCCATCAGACCTCCAGCAGCGTCAGTACGATGGGCAGCAGCTGCTTTTTACGGGAGACTACCCCCTCCGCGAAGAGCGTTCCGTCCGGCAGAGATCTGTAAGGAAGTTCATCCAGCGCGGGAGGAGCATCAACAAATATCAGCCGGCTCGAGCCTTCCACGACATCAGTTACCATCAGGCAGGCGAAGTCCAGGCCCTGCCTGTTTTTCAGGTCGGTTAATGCCTTCTGCAGATTGGCGACATAGTCGCCAACTTCGTAGATATCCGAAGTTTCGGCCTGGGCAATCGCGAACTTATATCCAGCCGTCTCATACACCTTCATATCGGTTGTAACCACCTCATCAGGAGCATGCCTCGAAAGACCCGCGCCCGCCTGGACGATCTTTTCACCGTAGGATTTGATGGTTTCATTTTCCAATGCCGACCCGGGCACAAATGCCCAGCGCGCCAGCCGGTTTGCCGCGATTCTATCCCGCTCAGTTGTCGTCGGTGAGGTCAGAATCAGGGTGTCCGAAAGCAGCCCCGCCAGGAGCAAACCCGCGATGGACGGCGGAGCGCTCAGTCCGGCTTCTTCGGTCTGTTCCGATATCAAGGTTGACGTACTGCCAACAATATCTACCGTAAACTTTATGGGTTGGTGGGTAGATTGGTTTCCCAACCTGTGGTGGTCAAGGATTTCAATCAGTTCCGCTTCTTCAAGGGAGGCTATCGACTGCTGCGGTTCATTATGATCCACCAAAACCACCTTAATCCGCGGCGGATTGAGCAAATCGCGCTGACGCACCACACCCAGGTAGCGTTTGTGGTCATCCAGGACCCAATACTCATCCCCTTCAAGGCGCAGCAGCCGGTTTAGGACGTCTTTGATGCGCGTCCCAGCCGGGAATTTGGGGACATCCGTTTGCGCGGCCTCGCGGCAGGGGATATCCAGCAATTGGGCAATGGTCATCTCCCGATATTGAGGATGCGGCCCAACGATATTCCGCAGGAATTCAAACATGCTTTTACCAGTCACCAGCCCGTAAGGCGTGCCGTCGGTATTCACAATGGGCGCGATTCCGCCGGTCCTGGTCAGGATAGTCCAGGCTTCCAAAAGCGATTTTTCCGGGCTTACCGCGTCCAACCGGCGCATCACGGATTCAAATCGCGGTGAGGCGTCCGTCAACAAATGAGGCGGGTCAAGTTTTAGCAGCTTGAGCACGAAAGATGTCTGGCGATTCAACGCGCCAGCGCGGGCTGGCACCGCGACTGTTCCGTCCCGTTCGCTCAGCAGCCAGGCATAGCCAATCGCGGAGGCAATGGAATCCGTATCCGGGTTGATATGACCGGTGACATATACCCGGTCTGGATTGGTAACAGCATTTTTAAAAGCAGGCATCATCCCGGGGACCTCTATACTTTATATGTTCGCGCTCGCCAGACTTTTTCTGGCGTGATTGGATTGTCTATGATATCCGCTCCGCAGGCGTCCAATACCGCGTTCCCCACAGCCGGCGCTACGCCGTCCAAAGGAATTTCAGCGACCGCTTTGGCGCCAAACGGGTGCGTTTTTTCATAAGTCTGAATAAAAATCGTTTGCATTTCCGGCATTTCATCAGCCCGGAAGATGTGATAATCAACCAGGTCTTTTTCGCGTGCCTGCCCCGCGGCGTCGTAGACCATTTCCTCACAAACTCCGTAACCCAGGGCCTGAGCCATCCCACCCTCAATCTGCCCGGAAGCAGCCGCCGGATTGACTATCACCCCGCCGTCCACCGCCATTACCAGGTCTTCAACGGTCACCTGACCGGTCTGTAAATCAACCAGAACGGTGGCAAATTGCGCCGCGAAGGGCGGAGGCGAGCTGGGCGAGACGTGCGAAGCGACCGCCATAATTTGTTCCTGGTCAGTGTGATGCAGGCTGTTGAGCGCGATTTCTTCCAGGCTGTAACTTCTTCCGCCGGGTTCGTGCGCTTTGCCGGATTGAAGCAGAATGCTCTCCGGAGCGGCTTGCACCCCTGCTTCCGCGAACATCGCGCTTGCCCGGGCTCTAATTTGCTCTGCCACCTGCTGGGCAGCCTTGATCACAGCCGTGCCGGATATATAGGTTGTGGAGGAAGCATAGGCGCCCTTATCAAACGGGGTGAAGTCGGTATCGGAAGAATACACGATGATATCATCCTCGTTTACGCCTAAAACCTCGGCAGCCATTTGCGCCAGGACGGTATCAGACCCGGTACCCAGGTCCGTCGCGCCAACCAACAGGTTGAACGAACCGTCATCGTTAAGTTTCAGGCTTGCCGCACCCATATCCAGATAGGGAATTGCCGTGCCTTGCATCACCAAAGCCGCCCCAATCCCTCTGCGCAGGTGCGGTTTTCCCGGAATTTCGTGCCAGGCTGGATTCCCGGATTTCCCGTTCCAACCGATTGCCTCAGCGCCTTCCCGTACGCAAGCCTCAAGACCGACCGAATAAATAATCTCCGGCCGCGGTTCGCGCCCTTCATTCCAGGAGGTGCTGAAGGGTTGATATTCACCTGAGCGCAGCGCGTTTTTCAGGCGAAACGCGAGCGGGTCCAAGCCCAAGGCCCTGGCTATGGTTTCCATATGCCGGTCCAAAGGCCAGTAACCCTGAGGAACGCCGTATCCCCGGTACGCGCCAGCCGGCGGAGTATTCGTGTATACGATGTCGGCATAAAATCGGATGTTTGGAGATTTCCGATATTCTCCATCACCGACATACAAACCCATGGATTTTTGGCCGGTATTGCCGGTAACCGTCAGGGCATGACAGCCGTACGCGCCCGTATCGCTCAGAACAGTCATCTCGTTGGCGGTCATGGTTCCGTCCAACTTGACGCCCGTGCGCATTTTGATGCGCATCGGGTGCCGCGACCGTGAGGCGATAAACTCTTCCTCCCGGGACATCTCGTAAATAACCGGTCTTCCGGTCGCGATGGTCAGATGCGCGGCAATGTCTTCCACCAACACTTCCTGCTTGTTCCCAAAACCGCCCCCAATGCGAGGTTTAATGACCCGGATGCGCTTCACAGGCAGCTTGAGCAGCGGAGCAAGCATGCGGCGGGCATGGAAAGGCACCTGGGTGCTGGTTACTATCACCAACCGGTCGTCCGGGTCCCAATAAGAAAGCGCGACATGCGGTTCAATATGCGCTTGCTGCACCTTCGGAACCACATACTCCCGTTCAAAAATCCGGTCTGCCTCCGCAAATCCCTTCTCCACGTCGCCGATATCAATCCGGATCTTCGCGGCAAGGTTCTCGGTTGGGTCAGAATCCGCGAAGTTAACGTATTCGGGCTCGTCATGAATGATTACCGCACCTGGTTTCATCGCTTCACGCGAATCCAACACAGCCGGCAGCTCTTCGTATTCCACTTCAATCAAGCCAAGCGCCTGGTCGGCAATTTCCGCGCTTTCAGCAGCCACAAACGCCACCCGGTCGCCAACGAAACGCACTTTGTTGTCCAGAGAAAAGCTGTCCAATGGGCCTGGGATGGGGTCCGACTGACCGGCAGTCGAATACACCACGCGCGGAAGGTCTTCCCAGGTCAGCACTGCCGCTACACCGGGCAGCGCCTTCGCTTTTTCCGTGTTAATTCGCACGATACGGGCATGGGCAAGCGGACTGCGCAGGACGCGCGCGATTAAGGTCCCGGGCTGCGCGAAGTCGGCGGTGAATGCCGCTTTTCCTTGCGCCAGTTTGGCCGCGTCAAGTTTGACCGCGGACTTTCCAATGACGAGTGTCCTTGGGATATCATCTACCGGAACAAGTTTCGGCGCGGCATAGGCGGGTGCTGGCGCCGCGGTTCCCTTCGCCGCGCGCATGAGTTCGGCGGCCCGCAAAACCGCTTCCACAGGCTTCACATAAGCCGTACACCTGCAAAGGATTCCGGAAAGCGCTTCACGAACCTCAGCTTCGCTCGGGTCTGGATTCTTTTCCAACAAAGCTTTGGCAGCCAAAATCATTGCCGAAGTGCAGTAACCGCATTGGATGGAGCCGTTTTCAATAAACGCCTGCTGCAGTGGGCTTAGCCCTTCGGTTTGTTTCCAGCCCAGATTCGCCGCCGCGCCAAGCCCCTCAATCGTGGTAAGCGAGTGCCCCTGCGCCTGAACGGCCAGGAACATGCAGCTGTTAACAGCCTTTCCGTCCATAAGAACAGTGCATGCGCCGCATTCCCCGCGATTGCACCCCCCGGATTTGACGCCAAGATAACCCAAACGGCGCAGCACATCCAACAGACGCGCATCGGCTGCCGCTTCCACCGCGTGGGATTGTCCATTGATTTGGAGGTGGTATTTCATCTCTCCTCCTTCCTAAGAGCATTTACCTCAAGCCGCTGCAAACAGCGTGAAAGCAGCACCTGGCTCATCTCCTGCCGGTATTCGGCAGAAGCCCAGGCGTCGCCGCTGGCTTCAAAAGCCTGGCGCACCAGCGCGAAAAGGGTTTCTGCGGTGGTTTTCTGTTCGATGACCCGCGGAAAGCTCTCGTCGCCCCCGCAAACTACGCGAAACCCACCGTCTTTTTTGCGCGAAACAGCCAGGCTGATTATCGGACGGTCTTTTGGGGTTCGCGCAATGTATTCCCAGGCAAAACCAACCGGCAACTGCATCTGCATCCAAAGCGGGAAGTCCCTTTCGCCTTCCGCGGGAATCCGTAAATAGCGCTCCAGCGGTATAAGCTTTCCAGAGGGTGTCATTTCCAGCTCAGGCGCGAATGCCATCAAAGCCGCCAGGAAAGGGGAGCGTAAATCCGCGCTTCCCAAAAAATTCAACAGGCTCAGACTGCTGCGCACATTCGCGGCGGCTTCCAGCGTCAGCGGCACGCAGAGCTCGTCCAGACCGATATCAGCTTCCATAATCTGCTGCAGTCTGGCAGCCGCGCCAACGCGCAAGGTGTCTCCCATCTTTTCTATCCGATCCACGCCGATATCCTGGATATCTACGAACACAGCCGCGGGTTCCAACTTAGGCGGTGAAAAAGCCCCGCCAGCAAGGATCTCCAGGTTAATCGGTTCGCTCAACAGCGACTTAAATTCATCCAGGTTTTTTGGCCTTTTATAGCGATTTTCATCATTATTCATCAGAGCTTACCCTCCAACCGAATGTTTCCGGATTCATTTCCTGCAGTTTTTCATCAGGAATGTCCACGTAAGTGCCCCTGGCTTCTACCAGAACAACTCCATTCTGGTCCAGCAGTTCACCCCGGGCGAAAGCGACCCGCCCTTTCCTCCCGACCTTGTAACCCTTGGCAATTAACGGGGTATTCAAAGGCACAGGTTTGCGATAGCGCACGGTCAGCTCGCTGGTAACCATAAACTGATCGCCATTATCCGAGAATGCCCGTCCGCAAATTTCATCAAGCACCGCGGCGGTAACTCCGCCGTGCGCGATGCCCGGATATCCCTGGTATTCCTCCCGCAAAATGACATTCGCGACGGTGTCGCCGTTCTCATCCACGTAAAAACTCAAGCCCAGACCGAAAGGATTCTGACGCCCGCAAATGAAGCAGCTGTCGGAGCTGGCTTGCTTTTTCACGCTTGCTCCGGCGCGAAGGTATCAATCAGCAGTTTGGCGTTCCCGCCAACCGCGTATAAAATCGGGCAGGTGCAGCCGTGGTCAATATATTCCTGGACTTTGGCTTTCGCTTCCGCGGGCGTCCCACTGGCGGTGATGCGGTGTATCAAATCTTCCGGAACCAGGTGTTTCGCTTTCTGAATCTGTTCATGCGTCGCCGGCCACCCCAGAATCGCCTGGATTTTCTGAACAACTTCGGTCGATACGCCGGAAGCCTTGGCGATATGCGGCTGCTGAGCCAGGTATTGGCACAGCAGTTCGCGCGTGGTATCAATCGCTCGGTCGTGATCTTCATCCACCGAGCAGACAACCAACTGCGGCCGGTCAAAATCTTCCAGGCGGCGGCCGGCATTCTTAAGGCCGACCATAAGCTGCTCAATAGCGATATCGTTGTAATCCACCGGCACGCAGTAATTCATCACCACGCCGTCCGCGATTCTACCGGCCATTTCCATCATCTTATCGCCAGTCGCGCCGATGTAAATTGGCACATGGCGGGGTTCGCGTCTGCCGTGAACCACATCCAATTCGATGCCGTGCACCTTCACGAATTCGCCCTCAAAAGTGACCCGTTCCATATTGAGCAATCTGCGCATAATGGTCACGGTCTCTTCCATCGCCTTGAGCGGCTTCGTGCGATTAATCCCGACGTTCTGCGCCAGCGGATCCCACCAGGCGCCAATACCGCAGATGATACGATTGGGCGCCAGGTCATCCAGGGTAAGAAAAGTGGAAGCGAGCAGGCCAATGTTGCGCGTCCAGTTATTTATTACACCCGAGCCGACCTTAATCCGTTCGGTGACGGCCGCATAAGCAGCCATGGGAACAATCGCGTCGCGGACGAGGCGGCTTTCGGCCTGCCAAACCGCTTCAAAGCCTTTCTCTTCAGCATACCGGACGATGTCGAGGCCTTCGCGCAGGTCATGCGCGTCCTGCAGGTAAATTGCAACACGTTTTGTCATAGGTCATTTCCTCTCTTCTGCTTAGTCAATCATTGATCCTCAATCCAGGCACTCTCTGAACGCGGAAAGATCTTCAGGCGTATCCAGGTCGTGTTGAATGTGCGAATTCAAATAAATTACCTGTTTCAAATGGCGGTCTTCAGCCATCGCGCAATGCAAGGCAAATGAATCAATCCCAAAAGCGGTGGGCATCAGGTCCGGTTTGGAAAAGAAAAGCGCGTTCGTTCCGCTCATCCGATGGTCCGGGACCATAAGAATACCGTTTTGCTCCGGGACAAACCCGGCTGCCAGGTTCAAATCTTCGACCGTCAGCATCGGCAGGTCAGTCGGGATAACCATAACCGAGCCAGAGCCATTCCCGTGAATGGCAGCCAAAGCTTGCCTTAAGGCGTTATTCAGGTCTCCGCTGTGTTCCTCAACGAAAGCGTTCACACCCTGTTCCGAAGCCCAGCCCAGCGCTTCTTCGTCCTCGCTAATTACCATGATGTGCGAAAAGCTGCCGCTTTTTTGGACGCTTGCGAGCGTTTTCGTGAATAGCTTCCTGTTCAGTTCATACAACTCCCGCGCGGAAAGAACCTCCTGCAAGCGGGATTTTCCCAGGCGAAAACTTTTAACAGGTATAAGTGCCCATGTAATCACGGCGCTTTCCTTGCGATGAGGTCCTGACCAAAGCGCAGCATTTCGATGGCAAGCCTGGTTTTGTCCTCATCATTTTGCATCAGAGTATTCAGTCCTCTTATTATTATACGCTCGCCCTCATAATTTTGGAACAAATCACGGTCAAGAAGGTCATAAACAAAACCCTCCAGAAATGCGCTGTAATGCGCGAGCACACTCAAACTGGTAGGCGGAATGCCCATTTCGGCGAACATCTTTGCCGCGGGTCCTTTGACCGATTTACCCTGAATGATCGGTGAGACGGCGATAACGGTTTTTTTTCGCAGAACTTCCAGGATGCCTGGAAGCTGAAGAATGGGGTCAATGCTCACCCAGGGATTGGAAGGACAGAGCACCACCAAATCAGCCTCTTCAAGGGCAGATAACACTCCCGGCGCGGGCGCAATATCCTCAGCGCGCGAAAAAACAAAGCCCGAGATGACCGGTTCACATCTTTCGCGCACAAAATACTCCTGAAAGTCCAGCAAACTGCCGTCGGTTATTCTGACCTGAGTCCGAAACTGTCCATCACACATCGGCAAAACCCGGCTGCGCACGCCCCAGCGTTCGCAGAAGTGCCGCGTGACCTCACTAAGGCTCAGCCCTTCCTGCAATAAGCGGGTGCGCTCAAGGTGCAGCGCCAGGTCTTTATCTCCAAGCTGAAACCAGGTTGGCGCGCCCAGTTCCCCCAAACCTGAAAAGCAATTCCAGGTTTCGTCCGCTCTGCCCCACCCTCTTACCGGATCCGCCAGACCAGCCAAAGCGTAACAGACTGAGTCCAGGTCCGGACTGACGCGTAAGCCAAAGTGCTCAAAATCATCACCTGTATTGACAATCAGGGTCAGGTTACCCGGCGGCAGAACCCGATCCAAGCCGCGGGCAAGCTTCGCTCCACCCACGCCGCCCGCCAGGGCGGCCACTTGTAACGACAGGTAATTATCGGGGCTGCGTGTCATCAGCGGAACAAATCCAATTGTTTCTCACGCACCAGCCTGAAAGCCCGGTCTTCTGCCAACTCATACGGAAATCCACGCGCCAAAATTACCGGGGTTCCCTCGGCGGCTTGCCCCATCATCAAGGACGCGCCGGCTGCCAATTCATCGGCGGCCGCGATGAGGGTGACGCGCAAAGAGTAATTAAACCGGTCAGGTTTGCCGCGCATGTCAACCAGTGCGGGAATTCCCGCCAACCCAATGCTGGTGCCGACAATCCCGTTGCGCCAGGCTCTCCCGTGCGAGTCAATAATCAATACGCCGATTCTTTTTCCACTCAGGCGCTCCAACCCGCTGCGAAGTACCCGGGCGGAATAATCCGCGTCCTCAGGCAGCAATAAAACCCAGTCCTCTGGTTCGCCCCAGGGACCGCGCACATTGGAGTGGTCTATGCCCGCGTTAGCGCATACAAACCCGCTTTTGTGCTCCACGATAATGGTGCCCGGGCGCGTGCGTAATACTTCGTTACTTTCTTGCAGGATCAATTCCACCAGTTCCGGGCGTTTTTCTATTCGCTCAGCCAGTTCCAACGCCTTTGGGCTAGGGATTACCGTGCTCAGATTCACCAATCTGCCTTCCGATTTGGACACAATTTTCTGGGCGATAACAAAAATATCGCCGTCCTCAACGCTTATTTCATCCTGGGCAAGCGCGTTCATAATCAACGCCGGCAGGTCGTCACCGGGTTGAATTTCGGGCAAATTCGGAACAGTACTGAGGGTCAGGCTTTTTGACCGCGGCATTCTACTCCGAAATCCCTGTAATTTTTATGCCCGCCGAGCCGACTTTATGCTGAATATTGAGACCGATGAGCACCGAGGTCAGCCCCTCAACCACCACAGCGTTTTCAATCACGCCGGCATCCCAGGCGGTCAATCCTGCATCGCGCGCCAGGTTAATGACCGTTTGTCGGGCGTCTTTGCCCGTGCCGCAAACCAGAACATCACAGGCAACCTGTTCATCCTTCAGCAGATGTTCATACGAGATATTTTGGAAGGCAGCCACTACCTGCACGCCTTCCCCGAGAATGCTCTGGGCTTGCTGCGCGGCAGAGCCCTCTGGCGGCATTGAAACGCGGGTGACCTTGGGCGGGTTCAACGGCACGGCTACATCAATTAATAGCTTACCCTGAAGAGCTTCTTTCAGTCCGAGCAAAGTCTCAGCGTGGGCAGCGAAAGGCACCGTGAGAACCGCGATGTCACATTGCTGCACCGCCGCGAGGTTGCCCAAACCCTGCACGCGCGCTTCGCTTGGAAGTAGTGCCGCCAGGTCAGCCGCGGCTGCCAGCGCTTTTTCTTCCGAACGGGAGCCTATCAGAACCCTGTGCCCGGCTTTGGCCCAGCGATAGGCCAGGCCTTTTCCTTCTTTCCCGGTGCCTCCAATAATACCAATTGTGTATGTCATCGTGTTCTCTTTCACTCTATTGGATTTTTTTCCAGGTCCGCTGCGCCGCTTCGCGGGCTTTAGCTGCGATTTCAGCTTCGTCAAGGAAGACCAGCTTTCTATCCCGCATCAGCAGCTTGCCGCCGACAATCGTGCTGGTGACCATCCCCTCGCGGAACCCAAACAGGACATGCCAGGGTAAATTCCCGCCGGTCAGCGGGGTAATCGGATGATAATCAACCAAAATCAGGTCAGCTGCCGCGCCTGGTTCTATGATGCCTACGCGCAAACCATCAAAAGTTTGGGTTGCCAGCCTGGAATTGTTTTCAACCGCGATTTTCATCACCTCATAGCCGTTCATTAAACGCGGGTCGTGCCCGTGGTCTTTTTGTATGAAGTAGGCCGCTTTCCACTCCTCCCACATCGCGTTCGAGAAGCCATCATTACCCAGGACGACCTTGACACCTCGCCTGAGCATTTCCAAAACTGGCGCGACGCCGACCGCGTTGTTCATATTGGAGCGCGGCTGGTGCGAAAGCCAGGTCTGCGTTTCTGCCAGCAAGTCTAACTCCCGCGCGTCGGCATGCACGCCGTGCGCCAGGATACTTCTTTCTCCCAGAACGCCCTGCTCATAAAAACGTTCAATAACCCGCTGGCCGTATTTTCGCCGGCTGTCATCCTGGTCAACAGCGCCTTCGGCGGCATGCACATGAAAACCTGCCTTTCGGGTGTTAGCTTCCAGACAGCGTTCAAGCGTTTTCGCGGAAACCGTCAGGCTGGCGTGCAATCCAAAATGCGCGCGAAGCAAAGGGGTTTCCGCGCCGCTCGCGACCTTATCAATAAATCGGGCATTTTCCCGGATGCCGGCATTTGCGCGTTCCTCGCCGTCCCGGTCGGTCACTTCATAACATAATGAGGCCCTCAGCCCGGATTGACGAACCGCCTCCGCGATGATATCCAGGGACCCATCGATGCAATGGGGAGAGGCGTGGTGGTCAAAAAGCGTGGTGGTGCCGTATTTAATCGCGTCCACCAGGCAAACCAGGGCGGAATAGCGGACGCCCTCTTCGTCCAGGGCTTTGTCCAATTTCCACCAAAGGCTGCTTAAGATTGCTTGAAAATCCGCGGGGGGGTCGCCCGGGATTGCCATCCCACGCGAAAATGCGCCGTAAAAGTGCGTGTGCGCGCAAATATTACCTGCCATCACCAGCTGTCCGCCGGCATCCAGGATTTCCTCGCCAGGATAGGTTTCTTTCAGGGAACTGCCATCTTCAATTCTCGTAATCAGCCCGTCTTTGATAAGCAGGGCTTTCCCCTCAATAATCTCGGGTTTGTCCCCCCAGGTTACGATTTTTCCGTTCGTAATCAGCATGTGGTCTCCTTTTTTGCCGCGGGCAATCATTCCGCCTGGATTAAAAATCACCTTCTTATGTTTGGCTGGTGAGCCGCCAAACGCGAAGGATTAATCTGTCAGCTGGTACAGTTCTATTAACACGCCGTTGGCAGCCTTGGGGTGGATAAAAGCCATCTTTCTGCCTGGCAGCACTTCGGGTTCAGAATTAATCAGGCGCACATCCAGCGCTTTAAGATGGGCAAGCGCGGCGTCAATATCATCAACCTCGATGCATAAATGGTGCATGCCTTCCCCGCGTTTTTCCAGGTACGCCGCCATGCCGCTGTCCATACTGGTCGGCTGTACCAATTCCACTTCGCTCTCCCCGAGCGGCAAAAATGCCACCTTGGAAGCCTGAGAAGGCACATCCTCAACGTGATCCAACCGCAAGCCAAACGCCTTCACCCAAAAATCGAGCGACGCGTCAATATCCCTGACAACAATTGCGACATGATTGATTTTGATTGGTTTCATATGTTCCTTTTAGATAAAATTCGGAGCGCGGTATTCGCCCCAGACGCCGCGCAGCAGATTGCAGATTTCACCCAGGGTCAGTTTGTTCTCAATACATTCGATAAACAACGGCATCAGGTTGTCGGAGCCCCGGGCGGCTGTTTCCAGCTGGCCAAGCAGTTCAGCAGCGCGCTGCGCGTCGCGGCTCTGGCGCAAAATCGCCAGGCGTTCGCGCTGTTGGAGTTCAATGGTTGGGTTGATGCGCAGCGATTCCAGTTCCAGGGTTTCGTTCTGCTGAAACTTATTCACGCCCACCACAACCTCTTCACCAGTCTCCAGCCTGCGCTGAGCATCGAAGGCGGCATCTTGAATCTCGTTCGAGACAAAGCCCGACGCGATCGCTTTTAACGCGCCGCCAAGTTCGTCAATTTTGCGGATATACGCATCTGCCTTTTCCTCAATCTGGTCGGTCAGGTATTCAATCAGATAAGACCCTGCCAGCGGGTCCACGGCATCTGCCACGCCGGACTCGTATGCGATGATTTGCTGCGTGCGCAGGGCTACCTGCACGGATTTTTGGGTGGGCAGCCAGAGAGCTTCATCCATGCTGTTGGTGTGCAGCGATTGCGTGCCGCCCAAAACAGCCGCCAGCGCCTGGAGTGTAACCCGCACCACGTTATTTTCTGGCTGCTGCGCGGTGAGCGTGGAACCTGCCGTCTGGGTGTGGAAGCGCAGCTTCTGCGATTCCGCCTTTTGGGCATGGAAACGCTCCTTCATAATACGCGCGTAAAGCCGCCGCGCTGCCCGGAACTTGGCAATTTCTTCCAGAAAATTGTTATGCGCGTTAAAGAAGAACGACAGCTGCGGCGCGAACTCATCCACGTCCATGCCGGCTTCTTTGGCAGCCTCAATATACGCAATCGCGTTTGCCAGCGTGAAGCCCACCTCCTGGGCAGCCGTGGAACCTGCTTCGCGGATGTGATAGCCGGAGATGCTGATGGTATTCCAGTTCGGGACTTCCTGTTGGCAGTAACGCATGGTGTCTGTAATCAGGCGCATGCTAGAGGCAGGCGGATAAATATACGTTCCGCGGGCAATATACTCTTTTAGAATATCGTTCTGGATGGTTCCACGCAGCTTGCTGGCTTCCACGCCCTGCTTTTTTGCCACCGCGATGTAAGCAGCCAGCAAAATGGCCGCCGGCGCGTTAATCGTCATGCTTGTGGAAACTTTATCCAGAGGTATTTCCCGGAAAAGGGTTTCCATGTCTTCTATGGATGAAATTGAGACCCCGACTTTGCCTACCTCTCCCAGGGCGATTGGGTCATCCGCGTCGTAACCGATTTGCGTCGGCAGGTCAAAGGCGACTGAAAGCCCGGTCTGCCCCTGCTCCAATAAGAACCGGTAGCGCAGGTTGGATTCTTCAGCGCTGGAATAGCCAGCATACTGCCGCATAGTCCAAAACCGTCCGCGGTACATGCTGGGCTGGACGCCGCGCACAAATGGGTACTGCCCGGGATACCCCAGCTCGACGAAACGTTCCGGATGAATGCCTTCGGGAGGGGTGATCGGGTCCAGTGGAATCCCGGACGAGGTAATAAATTGCGGCTTACGCTCGGGAAATTTACTTATTGAACGCTCATAAAGGTTAGTCCGCCAACTCTCAAAACTCTCTTGATCAGTCATATCAACCCTCAACAGAAGAATATCGTTCAACCGCAACAAGTATAATCTATTCAAAGCGTTTCAACTTATTTGCGTGAAGCTTAGCCTCGCAAGGCGAGACCCAATTCCCTGCTTATGTTGAAATATCAAAGGTTAAAGTCAAAAAAAAACGCGACGCGCTGAAAGTCTGCTTGAAATAATCGCCGGTTTGAATAAAAACAAGCTGACCCCCATCCTTTGCCCCGCTCCCTGCCCGGCTGGTGCGCTGCGCCACACACTCCAGGCAAAAAGCCCAACCGGAGGTATTAAAACCGAGAGGCTGGCAGGGCTTGCCAGCCTCTCATCAATTACTCAACCTACCAGTTCACAATTCCCAGACCGTTCAGCATAACAAGCAAAATCAGCGCCGGGGCAACATAACGCACAATGAAATAGTAAATGCGGATAATCCCGCGGTTTTTCAGGACGCCGTGGTTGCTGAGCTGCTCCTGAATTTTTGGAAATTTCCAAACCCATCCCGCAAAAATTGCCAGGAAAAATCCGCCGATAGGCATCAGCAGGTTGGAGGAAATGAAATCGTAAAGGTCAAAAAAGGTTTTTCCGGCAACTTTGACATCCGCCAGAATACTGTTCGAGAGCGCGGCGGTGGCGCCTACCGCGGCCAGCGCGAGAAAGGTAACAATCGTCGCGCCAGTACGGTTGAGCTTAGTCCGCTCAGCCAGGAAGGATACCGGCACTTCAAACAAGGACAGCATCGCGCCGGTTGCGGCAATGGAAGCCAAAATGCAGAACAAAATCAGGAAGAATTGCCCAAAAGGCATGGACGCGAAAACTGCCGGGATGGTGATGAAGAGCAAAGAAGGTCCGGCATCTGGCTTAAAACCAAACGCGAAAACCGCCGGGAAAATGGCCAATCCGGCAAGAATTGATACGCTCAAATCCGCCAGCATTACGCGGAGGGCGGAACCGGGGATGTCCTGATCGTCGCGATAGTAGGAGCCGTAAGCGGTCATCGTCCCCATGCCAACCGAAAGCTTAAAGAAAGCCAGACCCATCGCCATCAAAATAACTCCGGGCGTGATCCGCGAAAAATCGGGTTTAAAGAGAAAACGCACGCCTTCCATCGCTCCGGGCAAGGTCAGGCTGCGGACACAAACAATCAGGAGGATGACGAACAAGGCGGGCATCAGGCGTTTGGTAAGCCCCTCGATTCCCTTGGATACACCCAGAATGATCACGAAGCTGATCCAAATCAATACAATCCACTGCCAGATTAAAGACTCCCAGGGGCTGGTGACCAGCCTGGAAAACACCTGGGAGGTCACTTCCGGATTTGTCGAAAGCACGTTTCCGGTGATGGCTTTCCCTATGTACGCAAAAACCCAGCCGGCAACCACGGTATAAAATGCCAAAATCAGAAAGGCTGCCACAACACCAGAAACACCGACCAGCCACCACGGCTGCGATTTCTTTGGAGATAAATTGCGGTAGGTGGTAATCGCGTTCGCTCTGGCGGTCCGGCCAAGCATCAGCTCGGTGATCATAACGGGAACACTAACCAACAAGGTACACAAAAGATAAATAATGATGAATGCGGCGCCGCCGTTCGCTCCTGTCATGGATGGAAACTTCCAGATATTCCCTAATCCAACCGCTGAACCGAGGGTGGCAAAAATGACACCCAATTTGCTGGTAAATGAATCCCGCACGAGCGGTTTGCCCGGGTCTTTCGTTTCACTGCTTGGGGGTTTGGTTTTGGTTATTATACTCATTTCTCACTCTCCAAATAAAAATATTTAAATGCGTTAAGCATTAATCAAATAAAGAAGTGAGTTGGGTGAGTCAACCCGATAAATATTGGAAATTCGCGCTATTATACATGTTTCCCGCGAATTGTAAAGGAAATTGAACGCTTGGTTGTTCTTTTGGGAGTCCCGCGGGAGGCAATTCCAGGTCAGATCTACTGCCAATGTTTTTCCTTTTTTCTCAATGGAAATGGCATGAATTTGATGAGACGGGCAAAAGCTGTTTTTCGCGCACGTATTCTCCCTGATTTGGAGATATGGTAAGCACGCTCAGGTATCAGCACGGAGAAATGGTGTTATCTAAACCACAATGCGGGCATTTTCTCGCATTTCTAAGATTTGGTGAACACACTCGGGTCCGTGTGAGGTGACATCGCGTACCTAAAAACACATTAGGGTTATTCAAAAGGTATTCCAACCAAAAATGGAGAAACCCGTTTGCGGCAGGAAAACCTGCTGAACCAATGTACCAGCTGACAAAGAAAGACTCTCTGCGCCTGGCAAGCAAATCAACATGGTTATAGGACTACCCTGTTTCATTCGTCAGAGCACGCGGGGAAAAATGCAGCGCTGATCGGTCGGGAAACGTTCACGCCTTGCGCTTTGGCGGCCCGAGGGGAAAAGGAAAGCATCAGGTTTTTCTGAAACGGGCTGGCTTGGTTTGTTATGTTACACCCGTTCGCAGCCCGCTGCTTGACCACAAAACGAGTCTGAATAAGCTAAGGGTATTGTTTGAACTTAAGGTCTTTGGGTGCCGCAAACAAGACCACCCGAAAACAAGGATGGAGGGCTGGCAACTGCAGACGCCTCCGCGCTCCAGGCGATCGGACCCCCAGGAAGGATATTGAACCCACTCGCCCGGATGAGACTCGATTGCCTTACGTAAATTGAACCCATTCAAAACCAGGTTGACAATCTGAAGTGTGATAGAATTGTGCGACCCGAATGTTGTACCCTTCATTCCGGGAAATATCACACACAGCTTTAGAAAGGGCTTGAAATGAAAGTGTTGTTAATTAAGGACGTTTATAAGTTAGGACGCGCGGGGGAAATCAAGAAAGTGGCCGATGGATACGGCAGAAACTATCTGATCCCGCAAGGTTTGGCACTGCCAGCCACGGAAAGTTCGGTAAAACTGGCTGAAGCAATCGGTCATAAAGCCAGCGAGAGACGCGCGGTGTTGAATACTGAGCTCAAAGGCCTGGCTGAGATTCTCAGCAGCCTGCAGCTTGAATTCCCCGTAAAAGCCAGCGAAACCGGTAAGCTTTATGGTTCAGTTACCAGCCAGATGGTCGCGGAGCAAGTGAAAGAGCTGAAAGGCATCGAACTTGACCGCCGCCAAATCGAACTGGAGCCCATCCGCGCCCTGGGCGAATACGAAGTGCCTGTGCACCTGACCATGGACCTCGTGCCGATGCTTCAGGTGATTGTCCGCCGTGAAGGCGAGGCATCCAAAGCCCGCCCCGCCAAGGCTGCCGAAGCAGCTGAGCAGGTTTCGGAAGAAGCGCCTGCCGTGGAGACTGAAGAAAACGCCGGCGCGTAATTAACACAGAACCCCGATATTCAAACCAGCCTGTTTCCGATTTGGCAGAACAGGCTGGTTTTGTTAAAATCAACCTATGTCAGAATTATCCGGTTCCCAGCTGAGAGCAATCCGGGAAGAAAAGCATATACCGCTTGAGCAGGTTGCCAGCGCTACCCGCATCCGTCTTTCCCTGTTGCAAGCCCTCGAGATGGATGAATACGCCGAGCTTGGTTCGCGCACCCAGGCTCGCGGCTTTCTCAAGTTGTACGCGGATTTTCTGGGGGTGCCGTTCGAGTCGCCCCAAAAAACTCCCGCGAGCGCGCCTGATACCACAGCCAACCTGCCCAAGAGCCCGGAAGCGGGCTCCGTTTCGGCTTCGCGGCCAACCATACAAGCGGCCCCACAGCCCGATAAAAAAGCAAATAAACTAACCCTTCACTCTCCACAGCCCGGTAAGCAGTCAAAAAAAAGCAAAGAAAAACCCGCCCCGACGCTCTCTCCCAGCTCACCATCCCAACAAATCCTGGATGAAATCGGCAGGGAACTCCAAAACCGCCGAAAATACCTGGATATCCCCTGGGATTTGCTCAGCGAGCAGACCCGCATTCCCAAAAAGCAGCTGGTGGCGCTCGAACAAGGGATGCTGGATACCTTTGCCAGCCCGTCCGAAGCCAAAGGGCTGCTGCAAACCTACGCCCGCTTTCTAAACCTGGATACCGATTTGCTGCTAATCCGTTTCGCGGACGCGCTGCAGGAGCGCAGATTGGAAAAAGCCGAAGGCGCCTTGAAAGGAAAGGGCGAAGCCCGCGTCCTGCCTCCCTTTTTGCTGGCTTTGCGGCGGTTTTTCACATTGGATCTCTTTTTTGGGACCCTTTTGGTGGGCGGCATTCTCATTTTCTTAATCTGGGGCGCCGCCGACCTGTTGAGCAAACCAGACCTAAACGCCGAATCAACCCAGCTCCCGGAGATGGCTGACGTTCTCATCGGCTCAAAGACGCCGATATCGTGGATGCCAACCTTGACGCCAGCCCTGACTGAACAAGCCGTCATTCTTCCCTCCCCAACTCCCTTAATTCTGCCGACAGATACGAACGCCTCGGTGCAGTTGGTCATTCAAGCCCGGCAGACCGTTTGGGTGCGCGTCAGCGCGGATGGTAAAGTGCTTTACCAGGGCAGGATGAGCTCCGGAAGCGCCAGCGCTTACAGCGCCAACGCGTATATTGAGGTGGAAACCGGGAATGTCGCGGCGCTTTCTTTTGTGTTCAACAGCGCCTCTCTCGAGCCGATTAATCGGGTTGGAGCTGTGGGGCGCCTCCGCTTTGACCCAACGGGTATGACGGACCTTTCTTCCATGCCTTCTTATTTATTAACCCCCTCGCCAACAGCCAAACCATGAAAATCGCGCCCGGTACTTTCTTTATTACGACCCTTGGCTGCGCGAAGAATCAGGTGGACTCCAGCAGCATTGAAAGCCTGCTCACCAGGCAGGGCTCCATCCCGGTGAACACCGCCTCCTCAGCAGAATATATCATTGTCAACACCTGCGGTTTTATTCACGACGCCCGGACAGAATCCATCCATGTGCTTCGGAAACTTGCCCGACAAAAAAAACGCGGACAAAAATTGATCGCCGCGGGCTGTCTCTCCCAACGCTATCAGGAGGCTCTGTTGACACAGGTGCCCGGGATTGACGGCATGATTGGCACACGGGACCTGAGCGATATCCTGCCCTTGCTTACCCATCTGCGCCAGGCGCCTGACCAAACCGCGCTGCCGGCAATTCCGGACCATGCGCGCATCCGGTTCCTCTCTGGTCTGCCGGGATACGCGGTCCAAGGGCCCAGCAGCTACCTGAAAATCGCCGACGGCTGCCGGCGGTCCTGCGCGTTTTGCGCGATTCCCGGCATAAAAGGCGCCTTGGTCAGCCGGCCTAAAGAAGACGTCCTTGCCGACGCGCTGGCTTTGCAGGCGATGGGGGTCAGGGAAATCAACCTTATCGCCCAGGATGTAACCGACTACGGTCAGGACCTCGGCATTCAGGACGGCTTGTCAGATTTACTGGAGGAGCTGCTTCCCAGCATTCCGGACGTCCCTTGGGTGCGGCTGCTCTATACTTTCCCTGGCTATGTCTCAGAGCGCCTGATTGACCTGATGGCGAGCTCAGAGCAGCTGCTGCCTTATCTCGATATCCCCTTGCAGCACGCGGACCCGGAAGTGCTGCGTGCGATGCGCCGCCCCACGGACGTTGACTGGGTACGAAAAACCATCGCCGATATGCGCATCAGGATACCAGAGCTCGTCATCCGCACTACCTTTATCGTTGGCTTCCCAAATGAGACTCAGGAACGTTTCAACACGCTGCTGGATTTCGTGCGGGAGATGCAGTTTGACCACGTCGGCGTGTTCACATATTCTCCCGAAGCCGGTACGCCTGCGGAAGCGCTGGGTGACCCAATCACGCAATCTGTCAAAGAAGCCCGCCGTGAAGAACTGATGACGCTCCAGGCGGGTATTTCTTTGCGAAAGAACCAGATTTTCAAGGATAAAGTCCTCAATATGCTGGTTGAAGGCACTGACATGGAACACAATATCCTGGTTGGAAGAAGCTATCGCGACGCCCCCGAAGTGGACGGTTTAGTTATCGCGGAAGGGAAAGCCGAACCTGGCGAAATGCTGCCGGTACGCATCAAGACGGCGCTGCAGCACGACCTTTTTGGTGAAGTGCTCCCCCCTGCCGCCCGCTGATTGCCGCCTGTTTTCACATCCAAAAAAAGTCCGACCCTGTTGACAGGTCGGGCTTTTGTGTGTTTGCAGACTTCAGGGCGTCGGGATTTCCGGAGTCGGCGGCGCGGGCGTCACTTCCGTCGGCGGGGTGAGCGTACCATCCGGAGGGGTCGGCTGCGTCGGCGTCACTTGCGTTGGCCGCGATGATTCGCAATTCTGCTTGTAAATTTCCGCGGTGGCCTGGACGTTGGCATCCGGCCCCACAGCCAGCGACTTCAAGTAGTATTGGTAAGCGGTGCAGTAATCCCCTGCGTTTGCTATCTGGTCGCCATATTTATACAGCGCGACGCGATAACGTTCGAGAGCAGTCATCCCCGAAGCGTCCATCATATAGGGGTAGGCTTCTTTAAGTTGTTGGAAAATCTCAATAGCACGCTGCCAGTTAACATCCCAAAAGCTGGCGCCGCTCAGGTAAAGCGTTGCCCACGAACGGACGCCATCAGCTTCCCCATCCAGAGGGCCGATTTGCTCCGCAGAAGAGAGGTCAAATAACCCCTGCTCCAGCTCGCCTGCCTGTATCTTCTGGATACCCAGGTTGCGCAGCGCGAGGTAATAGTAGCCGCTCACATCCACAGTCCGATAAGCATAATTAATCTGCTGGATAGCAATCACATCGTCGAGAACTGCCTGCCATTGTTTGGCTGCGGCAGCCGCGGCAATCGACTTGAAAGCTTCCTCCGCACTGCGTGTGTCGGGTGTTCCGCTGGGGGCTGGCGTCAGGGACGCGATGATTGCCAATGTAGCGGTAGGTGTCGGTTGTTCAATATTCATCAGAATACTGCGCAGCAGTTCGGGGGCGCCCGGAAACTGCGGGTAAATCTTGATGACATACTCAATACGCGCTTTCGCGTTCTGATAATTCCCGGCTGAGATGTCCTGGTAAGCAAGCAAATACTGCTCAGAGGCGACTTCCACCGCGGTGGTTTGTTCCCGGGAAAGCCGTCGGGCTATCCCCCGGCGGTAGCCCCAAAACACCCCGATAGCGAGCATGAGGATAAAAAAAAGTACTCCCAACCAAATCCAGGGAAAGCGGCGTTTGCGAGCTGAAGGGTTGTCCGCAGGCGCGCCAGCGGGCGATATCGGTTCAAATTCGCTGACCGGAGCTTCCCGTTCCGGGTCTGGTGAAATTTCGTGTGTTTTGTTTTCGTTGTTGTCGTCCATAGTATGGCAATTATACTCCAGGCTTAAAGGCTGGTCAGGGCGCGTAATTCCTTACGCAGCACCACTCCCGCGGGCAAAAGCGCCAGCAGGGCGGCGGCAAGCGCGCTAACAATCCGACCGCCTGGGATAGGCGCGAAGCGCATCACCAACCAGGCAGCCGCTCCGCCAAGCGCAGCCGCCAGGATTGCCTTCACGAAAGCGGGAAGCAGCTCAAGTTTCTCCGCCAGAACTTTGCTCAGTAGAATGAACAGGACCAGAGCCTGCAGCGAATACGCCAGCGTGTTCGCTGCAGCGATGCCTGCTGCGTCATACCGTGAAGAAAGCAGCCATCCCGCGCCAAGATAAACCAACAGCGTGCTGGCAGAAAAGATAAGTGGGTATTTCGGCTTTTGCATGGCATAAAAAGACCGGACGAACAACTCTACCAGGGAGTGACCGCTGATGCCCAGCAGAAAAATACGGGTAACCAGCACCACCCGCACTGTGTCGGCTGGTTCGAGCCCCAGCAGCGCCTGAATGAGGGGTTGGATAACGACCCCGCCAATAATTGCGATTGGAATGGTCAGCGCCAGCATTACCTGTCCGGCGCGTTCAATTTTCACCTTCAGCTGCGCAAATGCCTGTTGGCTGAATAACTCTGCCAAAGTCGGCAACACCGCGGTCGCGATTGCCGTGCCAATCAAGGTTTCCGGCACCTGCATAATCCACCAGCCGTAAGTCAGGGCTGTGACCGAACCTGTCGCCAGACGCGAGGCAAAATTGTCCTGCGCCAGAAAAATCAGCTGGATAAAAAACATGCTCAGCACTCGCGGACCCATCAGCCTCAGGACTTTTATGGTTTCCGGATCTTTCAGGTTGGCACGGGGCTGCCAGCGAAAACGATATTTAACCAAACCGGGCACCTGAATTAGCAAGTGCAGCAGCGCGCCCAGGATTACCCCGTAGACCATCCCTTCTATCCCCAGGCCCAGCGCCGGCAGCGTAATCGGGCCAAACTGGTAGGGCCGCTCTGGCGCCAGGATGAGCACGCCAAAAATCTGGCCAAAATCATAGAAAATCGGGGCAAGCGCCGGCAGGAAAAAATGCTGATTCGCCTGCAAACCCGCCATGACCAACCCGCTTAACGAGAAAATCAAGGTCGAGATCAGGTTGAGGCGTAAGAGTTTGATGGTCAATTCCATTTGGGCGCTGCTGAAGCCCGGGGCGATACCGAGATTTCCGCTCACCAACGGTCTGGCAAATATGGCAATTAACAGCGCCAGAGCCGCCGTAACCAGAAACGAGATGTTGAGAATATTCGAAAACAGAGCCCATGCCTTCTCCCGTCCGTCTTTTGACAGGACTTCGGTCAGCACCGGAATAAAAGCAATCGCCAGCGCGCCGCCCGAAATAAGCATGAAAAGCATGTCCGGCAGATTGTTCGCGGCATTGAACACATCCAATTCAGCAGAAAGTCCAAACTGGCGGGAAACCAGCATCTGGCGCGCCACACCGAGCAGTTTATCCAACGAAAACAATACCGCCAGAAGCAGAGATACTTTAGTCAGCCGACTGATTTTTTTCATCATTCCTCGCAGTAAACATGGCAGGTTTTGCGCTGCCGAATGGAAGTATTATGCCATATTTGCGGCGCGGCGATTACCGATGGCTTGTTATATAATCAACCCTGATGAAAGAGGTTCTGACCAATGCACGCTGAAAACCCTGCTGGGGCACTCTATGTGGTTGCCACCCCGATTGGCAACTCCGCGGATGTTACCCGCCGCGCCGTGGAAGTGCTCTCAAACGTGGATGCAGTCGTCTGCGAGGAAAGAAAGAACGGCGCGCGCCTGCTAAAAGAGCTCGGGCTGGAGAAGCCGCTGATTGAACTTAACGAGCATAACGAAAGCAGTATGACGCAGGATATTCTGGTTCTGCTCATGCAAGGTCAGTCGCTGGCGTTAATTTCGGACTGCGGTACGCCTGTTTTTTCGGACCCGGGGCGTCAGCTGCTGGTCTTGCTCGCCGAAATGAACATTCGGGTTGTTCCTGTTCCTGGCGCCTCCTCTCTGATTGCGGCGATATCCGTTTGCCCTTTCGACCTGGGGCAGTTTCAATTCGCGGGCTTTTTGCCGCCCAAAACAGAGCAGCGCCAGAGCGTTCTTTCCCGACTGAGCCGCGCGGACCAGCCCATCATTCTGATGGACACCCCCTATCGGCTGGGAAAGCTGCTTTTGGAAGTACAGCAGGCTTTTGGTAAAAATCAGCGCGTTTGCCTGGCTTGCGACCTGACCCTGCCCGGCGAGAAGATTTACCTCGGGTCAGTCGAGGAAGTAATCCGGCAGATCAACAACCGTAAAGCCGAGTTCATCCTCATTTTGGACCGCCCGCGGAGAAAGCAGTTCGGCAGATTATGAACACGCTGAACATTCGCGGTCGGGAATTGGCTTTGCCTGCTTTCCTGCCAGACGCGACCTACGGCTATGTGCGCAGCCTCACCAGCGCCGACTTGCATGAAGTCGGCGTCAAAGCCCTTATGATGAACGCGTTTCATCTGATGCAAAAACCCGGCTCCTCGGTCATCCAATCTTTGGGAGGCTTGCACACAATGGCAGCCTGGGACTCAGTCATCATGACCGACTCGGGCGGCTTTCAGGCCTATTCCCTCATTCGTCAGAACGCGAAATTTGGCAGCCTGGGTGAAAACGGCATCATTTTCCGGCCCGAAGCCTCCGGCCGCAAACTGATTCTCACGCCCGAGAAAAGCATCCAACTCCAATTCAGCTACGGCGCGGACATCCTGATTTGCCTGGATGACTGCACACACGTGGACGCTCCTTTCGAAGAACAGCAGCTTTCGGTCAGCCGCACCATTCAATGGGCAAAGCGCGCGAAATTCGCTTACGAGAGCCAGCTTGCCTCCCGAAAAACGAACCCGGACCAAAGACCGCTCATCTTCGGCGTCATTCAGGGCGGCGGCTATCCGCAGCTGCGTAAAACCTGTGCCGAAGCCTTGCTTGAAATTGGTTTTGACGGGTTTGGCTTTGGCGGCTGGCCCCTGGATGAACAGTCCAATCTGCTCACAGATATTCTGGAATACACCCGTTCTGTGGTGCCGCGCGAGTTCCCCATCCACGCGCTCGGCATCGGACATCCGGTCAGCGTCTCGGCTTGCTACCGCATGGGCTACGCGATGTTCGACTGTGCCATGCCCACCCGGGACGCGCGCCACGGGCGCCTCTATACGCTATCTTCCGCGAGCGCTGTGCCCGGCACAGGCAAGGATTGGTTCGCTTTCCGTTACGTGAACGATGAAAAGTATATGCGCAGTAAAGAGCCAGTTTCTCCGGGATGCGACTGCCCGGCCTGCCAACATTACAGCCTGGGCTACCTCAGCCACCTTTACCGCATGCAAGATAGCGCCTATTTCCGTCTTGCCACCCAACACAATCTGCGTTTTATGACCCGCCTGATGGAGCATCTGAGCGATGAACCCATCCTCTCCTGATGCCCTCGATAAGCTGATCCAGGCAATTTGCGGGAGCGCGAAATACTCCCAGCTCGCCCCCAGCCTGGTGGCGCGCGTTGCGGCTGAAGAGTTGGAAAAACGCGGGGAGTACAAAGCCGCGCTGAAAGCTGCCCGCACCCGCCTGCATCAGGTAACCGGCGCGTTTCTCGCCCCTGAAATTAACTACGCGAAGTGGTCGGATATTTTAAAATCCATACCCCCAGAAAACCCAGAAGAACTGCAGGCTTTTTGCCGGAGGATGATGCGCCTGCACAACTCCACAGCCGAACGTCTGCCCTATGTTGACCATTTTTTCCAGACCTGCCTGGCGGATATCGCGCCGATAAATTCAATCCTGGACCTGGCATGCGGGCTGAACCCGCTGGCGCTGCCCTGGATGCCTCTCGCGCCGGGCTGCACTTACCTCGCCTGCGATGTCATCCTGCCCATGCTGAGCTTCCTGAACCATTTCTTCAGGGCGGCCTCGGCTCAGGGCGAAGCCTTCCCCTGCGACCTTAGCTCTGAAATCCCGCGGCAGGAGGTTCAGCTGGCCATCCTGCTCAAAACGCTGCCCTGCCTGGACCAATTGGATAAGAGTCTGAGCGCCCGCCTGCTGTCGCAAATCCGTGCCGAGCATATCCTGGTCTCTTACCCCTCTAAGAGCCTTGGGGGCCGGGAAAAAGGCATGCGCCAGACCTATTCCCAGCAGTTTGCCCGTCTGATGGAAGGTGCGCGCTTTCATGTGCGCGAATTTAACTTCCCCACCGAAATGGTCTTTTTGCTCTCCCGGTGAACGCGATGGATGAGAGCCTGGTCGAGAAAATCATTGCCGAAGTCCGCGCTTCGCGTAAATACCGCGAGCTGGACCTGCCCGGGAATTTGCTGCGCCAAATCCTCACGGAACAGACTGCCAAAGGCGGCAGCAGTGCCGAAATCACGGCCGCTTTCCGCAGAAAACTGCATAATATCGTCGCGCCGTATCTTGAGGATATTGACTACCCCACCGAATCCGAGGCAATGCGTTCGTTCTTTGAAACCAACCCGACCATAAGTGAGCAAAAAGCCTGGGCTGCCGGCGTTATGTCGAAACACGCCTCCACCCGCGAACGGCTTCCCCATCTGGATGAATTTTGCGGGAAATTGCGCAAAATCATTGGCTCTCCCGGCACCGTGCTGGACCTGGCCTGCGCGCTGGACCCGCTGATGCTCTTATGGCTGGACCTGCCCGCGGAGGTAAATTTCTTTGCGTACGACATCCACAAACCCCGCCTGGACTTCCTCAGCCAATTCTTTGCCTTGAAATACCCCTCCGCGCGAGCCATTCATCAGGATATCCTTGCCGAACCGCCCGAAATTGAGGCGGGCTGCGCGTTTTTCTTCAAGGAAGCCCACCGCTTTGAAAAACGTCACCCCGGATGCAACGGCGCGTTTTTCTCTGCCGTGCGCGCGCCACTGCTGCTGGTCAGTTTGCCTGTGGCGGACCTGAGCGGGCATCACAGCCTCGTAGACTACCACACGCAGCTTATTGATAAAGCTTGCGCTGGTCGGGGTTGGGAAATCGAACAAGTTCAGCTGGGGAATGAACTGCTTTTTATCATCCGGAAAGGCTCATCGCGGTGACAGACACGCCTGCCGACCCAGTCTTCAGCGCTGTGCAACGCTATCAAAGCTGCCTCCCGCCGGAGGAATTCGCGCAGCTGCTCAGCGTTGTGAACCAACCCGCAGACAGTGCCGTACGCGTTAATCTTCTCAAGAACCCCGACCCGCGGCAAGCGTTTTCCCGCTGGAGCCAACGGTATGGATGGCAGGCTCAGTCTGCTCCTTTCGCCTCCAACGCCTGGCAAATTTCTTCCGCGCAAACGCCGCCCGGGCAGACCATCGAACACCGTTTCGGCTATTACTACATTCAGGACGCCGCTTCCATTCTGCCAGTTTCTCTTTTCTCCCCGCTCCCAACCGATGGGCTCATGTTGGATATGGCTGCCTCGCCCGGCGGGAAAACCACGCAGCTGGTGGATAGCGGCGGCGACGCCAACCTGGTGCTCGCCAACGACTCCAGCGCCAGCCGGCTGCAAGCGCTGCGGGTGGTGCTTCTCAACTGGGGCGCGGCTAACACCGCCGTCATCAATTTCCCGGGAGAAAAATTAGGCGCGTGGTTCCCTGAGCGTTTTGACCGCGTACTGCTCGATGCCCCCTGCAGCATGGAGGGTCTGCGCGTTTCCGCCAGCCATCCGTTCCGTCCGATTACCGCGGCGGAACGGGAACGCCTTTCCGCGCGCCAATTCGCTTTGCTTGAGTCTGCGGTCAGCACGGCGCGCGTCGGCGCGGAGATTGTTTACTCCACTTGCACACTCGCCCCTGAAGAGAACGAAGCAGTCTTAAGCGCCTTCCTGGAGAAACATCCGGGCAGTGTCCGTGTGGAGCGCGCGTCGGCGGCGGAATTGAACGCCCCTGGATTAACCCACTTTGCGGGGCGCGACTTTGACCCGCAAGCCGCGCACAGCCTGCGCTTATGGCCGCACCTGGCGGGCACCAACGGCTTTTTCGCGGTCAAACTCATCAAGCTCACCCCGCTTAACCTTCCCCGGCAAATGCCGCCTTTCCGGCCTTTCAACAAGACCGGGCTGGAACGCCTGGAAGCCAAAGACCAGGCTTTGCTGTTTACCATGCTGCAAGACCTGTATAGTTTCGATTTCCGCGCGGAAACAGAACAACGTAAGCTGCTGCCCTACCGTCGGGAGCGGCAGCTTTTCCTCCTGCCAGAGCAATACCTGCGCGGCTTTTCAGAGCTGCCTTACTACGCTTTAGGCTTCCCTTTTGGCAAATGGAGCGGAACTAATTTTGAGCTCTCCCCCGAAATGGTAAGCCGTTTTGGAGACCGGTTCAGGAGTAATGTGTGGACAATTCCTGAGGAATGGGTGCGTCAGTGGCTGCAAGGCCACGATATTCGCGCCGTCGCGGTGAGCGGCTGTCAGGAAAGCAGCATCATCGCCCTGCGTGACGCTGAGGGCAGGAACCTTGGCGCAGGGAAAAACCTCCCCGGGCGGCTGCGCAATCTGCTGCCCTCCCGCGCGATTCTGAACCCCTAACAAGAGATGCCGAGATAGTGCGCGCATAAAGCGCAGGCTGTCAGGCAGGCGGTTTCCATGCGCAGCACATTCCGCCCGAGCGAGAACTGCCTGAAGCCCGCTTTTTCCGCCAACCGCACCTCTTCCGCGCTAAAGCCGCCCTCCGGGCCAATCAGCACGCTGGCGCCCGGGGCTGCCTCACCACCACGGGCAGCAAACCATTCCAGGCTCAGCCTGAACTCCGGTGCTGCTCCTTCCCAGGCAATCAAGCGGGTGCTTTGCTGTGGGAAGCGCCCCAACCCATCCGCGTAATTCAAAGGCGCGCGCAATTCCGGCAGGCGCGTTCGCCGGGATTGCTCGGCAGCTTCCCGGATAATCGCGCACCACCGCGCCCACCTGGCTTCATCCAGCTTCAACCCGCGGTCCAGGCTGCGTTCCGAAACGAAGGGTCTGAACGCGCTGACTCCCAGTTCCGTTCCTTTCTGCAGAATCCACTCCACTTTTTCGCGTTTAGACAGGCTGAAACCCAATTCCAGGCGCGGTTCTGTCCGCGGGTCAGCTTCAAGCACCCGCAGCACTTCTCCGCGCAGCGTTCCAGACTGCCTGCCGCTCAGGCGCACCTGAAAGCTTCTGCCGCTGTTGTCCAACACGAGAACTTCATCAAGCTGGAGGTCCATACGCAGCACTTTTTCTATCTGGCGGGCTGCCGCCTCCGGGAAATGAACTACCCCGTCCTGAATTGCTTCTGGATTCACAAAAAAGCGCTGCATCGTGCGGACAAGTATACCTTTTTTACAGGTATACTTTGCGTTGATGGACCACAACGCGCACTCCAAGCCCGCGCCGCGCCCTTTCCGGTACCTGGATATCGTAACGGTGGTTTTCACGTTGGTTCTGGCGCTCAGCAACATCGCCTCATCGGCAAAACTCATCGGTTGGGGCGTCTCCCTGGGTGGGGTTCCGCTGGCGTTCGACGCCGGCACGCTTTTCTTTCCCATCGCCTATATCTTCGGGGACGTCCTCACGGAAGTATACGGGTACCAAATCTCCCGGCGGGTTATCTGGATTGGCTTCCTGGGTCTGGCGTTTACCACCCTGATGTTTTTCCTCATTCAAAGGCTCCCGGGCGAGACAACCTGGTTAGATTCTGTCGGTCAATCGGCTTATGACAAAATTCTGGGCGGGATTAGCACCGGTGGGATTGTTCTGGCAAGCTTCCTGGGCTACCTGGGCGGTAGTTTTTCCAACGCGGTCATTATGGCGCTGCTCAAACATGCCACCCAGGGCAAATGGCTGTGGGTGCGCACGATTGGCTCCACGCTGGTGGGCGAACTTGTTGATACGGCGGTTTTCATCGCGGTGGGCGCGCTTACCCGGGTTTTCCCCTGGGAACTGTTCCTGACGCTCACCCTCACCAATTACCTCTTTAAGGTTGCTATTGAAGTTATCATGACCCCCGCGACGTATTGGGTGACCAACAGTCTGAAAAAAGCGGAAAACCTGGACACTTATTCAGACCTCTCGGATCTCAGCCCTCTCTCGTTTTAGGTTTTTCTTCCCCGCAGCCCTCAATGCAGATGCAGAATTCACCCTTAATCGGGCTTGCTTCTACGCCACTCAGGATTTCGCTCAAACTTCCGCGCCAGATCGTCTCAAACTTCTTGGTCAGGTCGTTTGCAAGCACCGCGCGTCGGTCGCCGTAGATTTCCAGCGCATTTTTCAGGAATGCGATCAGGCGGTACGGGCTCTCATAAAACACCAGGGTGTGGGCGGAATGCTTTTCCTGCTCCAAAAAGCGCTTGCGCGGACCTTCTTTATGCGGGGGGAAGCCCTTAAAAGTAAAACTGTGCAAGGGCAAGTCGGCAAGGGTAAGCGCCGTAATAACCGCGGAAGCCCCAGGGATGGATGTGACCGCTATATCCGCCTGAACCGCGGCATGCGTGAGGGAATAGCCCGGATCAGAAATCCCGGGAGTGCCCGCGTTGGTCACCAGCGCGATGTTCTCGCCAGCCAACAGCCGCTCCACCAATTTAGGAGTCATTTTCGCTTCGTTCATGGTATGGAACGCGATCTGCGGTTTGGATATTCCATAATGCTTCAACAGGATGCTGGTTTTGCGTGTGTCCTCGCTGGCAATTAAATCCACCATTCGCAGCGTTTCCACCGCGCGGTAGCTCATATCCCCGAGGTTTCCGATTGGGGTCGCGACAAGATACAGCATTCTCAGCCGCCTTGCGAAAGCAGCGCGTCCAAGCACGCGAGCGAACTTTCAGTTTCCGTGAAAAGTACTCCCCGCATTCCAAGGCCTTCGGCGGCCTGGATGTTCTCAGGGATGTCATCCACAAAAACGCAGCGTTCCGGGCGCGTCGCCAGCCGCTGGGCTGCCAGAATGTAAATTTCAGGCTCGGGTTTCACCAGCCCTTCCTCAGCAGAAATCACGATATCATCAACCAACTCGTGGAAACGATATTCCTGTTCGAATAGTTCGCGGGTCGTGTCGCCCGCGTTGCTGAGAATGCCAACTTTATAGCCCTCTTTCAGGCGCCGCATATGCGCCAGAACCTTTTCGTCCAATTGCTCCCGGGCAGTCTGGACCTGCAGATAACGCGCGATGGCTTCCGCGGGAATGCCCTTTTCGCGCGCCTTATTGGTCCAGAAATCCATTTCTTTCAACTTTCCGCGCATTACCTCCCAGATTATCTCTGAGTTCAGGTATTCATAGATTGCTTCCTGGATTTGTGCGCCATACGGCATGTTAGCACTCAGCCAGGCAGGGTCCAGGTAAGGCAAAATTACGCCCCCAAAATCAAAAATCACGGTGTCTATCGGCATGCGCTTCTCCTTCCTCTTACGCCTATTATAAGGTATGCTGCCGGGTCAAACCTCAACATGATAAAATCCTTCCAGGCTCACTACCAAAAACAGGATGTTCACCTATGGAAAGACTGGTTCCGATTCGCTCCTCAGAAGAAATTGATCTCTACCTTCGCACAATATATTCGCTGCTGCGCTCCACCAACCTGGTTCAAATCCGCTCGTTGGAAGAGGTGCATTCCGGGATGAACTCCTCTCTCCACCCGCACGCGCGTGATCCCTTTCCGGATACATCCGCGCTGATTTACAGCCTGCAGCGCCTGCCGGAATGTATTTTTAACGTCCGGACGATTATCCTGGGGCAGACGGAAAGCAACTTTTCGCAGCACGGCTATGGCAGCGTGGAAAGCTGGACGGAAGTGGCTGCCCGCGCGCGCCGGCGGCGCTGCTTCTACGACGGCGGCGAGCAAATGGCATGTTATATTGCCTCCCGTTCGGATATTGACGATGTGGTTCCGACTTTAACCGCCCTCCAAATTGAATGGAACAAACTGAACAGGCTGCTCAGCAGCATCCCCAGGGATTCGTATCGGGAGGTCACCCCCGCGCAGTCAGAACGCTTTTTGCAACTTGCCCAGCACCTGAAAATCAATGCCGACGAGTTTGGCCGCCTTTACACCGTCCTTGGCGACCGTTTTGGTGAGGCGATGGAAACCTTCGCGAACGCGAAGTGCAACTTCAGGATTCAACTGCTCAGCGGTTCGCTTAACGATTACCGCAAAGCAACCGAAACCTGGTGGCAGAAGATAGAAAAGCAATATCCGCAGGTAAACCAGCGTCCGCTGTATTTCGTCTCCTCTAATACCCACAGTCTGGTAAATCTGCTTTCAGGTTTCGCTCTCAGCAAAGAAAACGAACTGATAAGTTTTATCAACAGGTCAGACCAGGCCGCATTGCTCGCCGAATGGCAGGATATCCAAAATAAATCCGTCCTCGCCAGCAGGGAAAACTTTTTCTACTATGTGATGAAAAAATACCAGTCTTCCGCCGAGGGTCAAGGAGCCTGGCAGCAACAGCTCAGCTTTGAAAAGGAACGCGGGATTCACCGCTTCCCAAGCATGCACGCCTTTGATACTGAAGCCCAGGTAATCGAACTCTCCAGTTTGAATCCGGACAATATCGACGCGCGCATAACGCCCTGCGCGCGCCCCGGCTGTGCGGAGTGGGGATTTCTAAAGGATTCTGACGCGCTGATTGTGAACATCGACTATCCGCTCGGTTTTGCCGCTTATCACCTGCTGACCAAAATCGCCGAAAACGCCTCCCAAATTCTGGGTATCTATGTCATGGGCAAAGCTGCCAGCCTGAATGGCGTGCGCGGTGACGTCGTGCTCCCCAATGTGGTTTACGACGAACATTCCAAGAATACCTACCTCTTCGAAAACAACTTCCAGGCCTCAGACCTCTCCCCCTATCTGGTTTACGGCACCGTGCTGGATAATCAGAAAGCAGTCTCCGTGTGGGGCACCTTCCTGCAGAACGCCACGGTCATGGACGTGATTTATCGCGAAGGCTACACGGATATTGAGATGGAAGCCGGGCCGTATCTTTCGGCCATCTATGAGCTTTTCCGCCCCCAACGGCATCCAGTAAACGAAATTGTCAATCTGCATAAGCTGCCTTTTGACCTTGGCATCCTGCATTACGTCTCAGACACACCGCTGACCAAAGGCCAGAACCTTGGCGCGGGCGCCCTTTCGTACATGGGCATGGACTCGACCTACGCGTGCTCGCTTGCCATCCTGCGCCGGATTATGCAGCGCGAGTCTGAGCGCGTGTCCGCGCTATAAGCCGTCACAAGCAAAAACAGAAAGCGGTCTTCGTCAGCCCCACTGTTGGGGTTTGGTAGAACGTAGGGCCGCAAACAAGAGGCTCGGCAATCTGCCGCTGTGTCCGTATCAATTGGTCTCTTTAGCGAAACAGGCAATATGTAAGCAAGCGCACATAAACCGCTGCCCTGGCATAATCCACCTTGAAATCCAGGGCGCGGCAGCCTCCGGGAGGTTTGTTTGGCCGTGCCAGGCAAGCGCTGAAGCGGGCATGCGTCTTCATCTCATCACATGCACCCCGGACAAAAAAGGGATGCCCCTGAAGGCATCCCTTGGTAATATCTAACTTAGCCTCGCGCGCAGCTTCTCCGCGCTGACCTTATACGTCTCCAGCTTTTCGCGTTCCGCCTGCACAACCTTCTCAGGCGCCTTCTGGGCAAACGGACTTGTCAGCAAGTTTTCCAGGCGCGTAATCTGGCTTTCGAGTTCAGCCAACTCTTTACGCAGGCGTTCGTTTTCTGCCGCATCATCCTTGGCGTCTGCCAATTGCACGAACACCTCAACCTCATCCACCACCAGCCCTGCCATACCGGTTTGGTCCGCCGGCTTTTCCGCGCGAATTTCCGTTACTTCCGGGTCCAGCCCAGCCAGGTCACACAGAACCAGCATCTGGGACTCGAGCAGGATTTGCTGTTCCACCGAGACAAACACCGCGTGCAGTTTTCGCGCCGGTTCAAGCTTGTATTCGGAGCGCAAATTCCGAATAGCCCGGATCAGGTCCTGGATAATCTTGAAATCCGAGATAATCTCCTCTTCCCAGCCTTCCATTTCCATGCGCTCCGGCCAGCGTGCCAGGATGAGCGCCTCTTCCCAACCCTGCCGGCTGTTCACCGGCAGGCCAGCGTCTAAACAAGCCTGTTTTAGGTACCCCCACAGCGCTTCGGTTACGAAAGGTGTGAACGGATGCAGCAGGCGCAGCATCACATCCAACACGCGCGCCAGCCCGAAAGCGGTGAAATACGCCCGGCTGCCGCCCTCGGCAAGTTGTCTTTTGGAGGCTTCCAGATACCAATCCGCGAATTCGCTCCAAAAGAATTCATAAATCTGTTTGCCAGCTTCACCAAACTGGTAGTTTTCAAACAGCGTATTGACCGAATTTACCACCTGTTTTAGACGCGCCCAAATCCATTGGTCGGGCAGTGTCCAAACCGGTTCCTCCGTGGGTTTTTGCCCGGCGCGGTCTACCGCGGATATGACAAACCGGCCAATATTCCAGACCTTATTCGCAAAGTTGCGGTTGGCTTCCACCTTTTTCACGGATATGTTCATGTCGTTACCAGGCGTGCTGCCCACCAGGAGGGTGAAGCGCAGGGCATCCGTTCCCATCGCGTCCATAACCTCCAAGGGGTCAATCGCGTTGTTCTTGGTCTTGCTCATCTTCTGACCTTTTTCGTCGCGGATGATGCCGTGCAGGTAGACGGTGTGGAAAGGCGCCTTCCCGGTAAATTCAACCCCGTCCATAATCATGCGCGCCACCCAGAAGAAAAGAATGTCATATCCTGTCTCAAGCACGGAAGTGGGATAAAAGTAGGCATAATCCGGGGTTTCATCCGGCCAGCCAAGCGTTGAGAAGGGCCACAAACCGGAGGAAAACCAGGTATCCAGCACGTCCGGATCTTGTTCCAGGCGCGCGCTGCCGCATTTCGGGCAGAGGGCGGGCGTTTCCCGCGCCACGATAACTTCTCCGCAATCCTGACAGTACCACACCGGAATACGGTGCCCCCACCAAAGCTGCCGGCTGATGCACCAGTCCTGGATGTTGTCCATCCAGTTATGGAATACTTTGGTGAAGCGTTCGGGCACGAAAGCGACATCGCCAGCTTCCACTGCCGCCTTCGCGTTCCGCGCCAGGGTATCCATGCGCACAAACCATTGGGTTGAGACCAGCGGTTCCACAATTTCGCCCCCGCGTTGGGAACGGGGCACGCTCATCATATACGGCTCTTCCTTGATAACCAACCCTTGCGCGCGCATTTCTTCCCACAGCGCCTTACGGGCAGCGTAGCGCTCCATTCCCTGGTAGGGCCCTGTGTTTTCATTCAGCGTCGCGTCGGGATTCATGATGTTGATGAGCGCGAGATGGTGCCGCTCGCCGATTTCATAGTCATGCGGGTCGTGCCCCGGGGTAATTTTTAATGCGCCCGTGCCAAATTCGCGTTCCACATATTCGTCCGCCACCACCGGAATTTCCCGGCCAAGCACGGGCACCCGTACCGTCCTGCCGATGAAGCGCTGATAACGCGAATCATCCGGGTGCACTGCCACGGCGGTATCCCCCAGAATAGTTTCCGGGCGGGTGGTCGCCACCGGGATGAAATCACCGGAACCGTCTGCCAACAGGTACCGGAAGTAAAACAGGGTTCCCATTTCCTCGGAATATTCCACTTCAAGGTCGGAAACAGCCGTCTTGAGGCCGGGCGACCAGTTAATCATGCGCGGACCGCGGTAAATCAGTCCCTTTTCGTATAAACGCACGAAAGCCTCGCGCACAGCCCTCGATAAGCCCTCGTCCAGCGTAAAGCGTTCCCGGTCCCAGTCGCAGCTGGCGCCAAGCCGGCGGATTTGATGCGTGATTTGCCCGCCGTACTGCTCCTTCCACTGCCACATGCGCTTCTCAAAGGCTTCCCGTCCCAGTTGGCTTCGGGTTAGCCCTTCTTTGGCGAGCTGCTTTTCGACCTGCAACTGCGTGGCAATGCCGGCATGGTCAGTTCCAGGCACCCATAAGGTCGGCTCGCCTTTCATGCGGTGATAGCGAATCATCAGGTCTTCGGTGGCTACAAAGAGCGGATGCCCCAGGTGCAGCCCGCCTGTAACGTTCGGCGGTGGAATTACGATAACAAAAGGCTTGATGGATGGGTCGTGCCCGGGTTTGTTCGGGTCATTCGTCGGGCGAAAGTAGCCCTTACCTTCCCAATCAGCGTATATTTTTTCTTCGTATTCCTTGAAGTCGTAGGTCTTCGGCAGTTCGGTCATCTTTGTTTTCCTCATCAGATAAATAAAAAACTTTCGCACTTGAGGGCGAAAGTTTCCGTGGTACCACCTCAATTCATTGACAAGTGTCAATGCACTTAATCGCGCTAACGGGCTTACCCGGACCGGTCTAATCTCCTCAACGGATTTCTTCGGTCATCACTCCGGCGACTTCATCCTATGCCTGGGCTGCGGGTTGTTTCAGCCTTGCCAACCCTTCTCTGTCAGCGGCAGCGGATTACTACTCCGGTGTTTTTATTATAGCGCGGTTTTGTATAAACCGCTATTTATCCATGCTGACGACCTGGTGTTCCCAGCGGTGCCAGCCATTAAATTTCTCATCGATAATCCGCTTGCCCTCACCGGGTTTGGGGAGGTTAAGCAGTTCAAGGTCCGCGTCCACCATAATGCGAACCAATTCATGGAACTTGATTTTAGGTTCCCAGCCCAATTTGGTTTTAGCTTTGGTCGGGTCGCACAGCAGATAATCCACCTCGGTCGGGCGGAAATATCGCGGGTCAATTTCCACATACTTGTGCCAGTCCATGTCCGCGTACCCAAAAGCCTCATCCAAAAAGTCGCGTACAGAATGCGCCTCACCGGTGCCAATCACGTAATCGTCCGGCGAATCCTGCTGCAAGAGCATGTGCATCATTTCCAGGTATTCCGGGGCGTATCCCCAGTCGCGTTTCGCCTCCAGATTGCCCAAAAAGAGTTTCTCCTGCAAACCTGCCTTAATGGATGCGACCGCGCGGGTTATCTTGCGCGTTACAAAGGTCTCACCGCGCCGCGGGGATTCGTGGTTAAAGAGGATGCCGTTGACGGAGTACATGCCGTAGCCTTCGCGATAGTTAACCGTCATCCAGTAGGCATACAACTTGGCAGCGGCATACGGGCTGCGCGGCTGGAAGGGCGTGTTTTCGTTCTGCGGAGGTTTGGCGCTGCCAAACAACTCGCTGGACGAAGCCTGATAAAATCGGCTGTCGATTTTGCTTTTACGAATGGCTTCCAGGATGCGCGTAGTGCCCAATCCGGTAATGTCGCCGGTATATTCCGGCATATCAAAGCTGACCCGCACGTGGCTTTGCGCTGCCAGATGATAGATCTCATCCGGCTTGGTGGTGTAGATCACGTCCAAAAGCGTGTCGGTGGCTCCCATGTCGCCGTAGTGCAGGAACAAGCGCGGTTTTCCGCCGTTCCCATGCGGGTCCCGATAGAGATGGTCAATCCGACGTGTGTTAAAGGTGCTGGAACGGCGAATGACACCGTGCACTTCGTAACCCTCGCTCAATAACAATTCAGCCAGGTACGATCCGTCCTGCCCGGTGATGCCAGTAATCAGTGCTGTTTTCATTAAAACCTCATTTAGTTAATAGAGGGCAATTTTACCATCCAGAAAAAGCCTGTCAACCAGGCGCGCTCGCGGTGCCTGCTTCCAAGCCCTTACCAGAGTCGGAATTCGCTTTTTTCTTTCGTAAAGCGTTCACAGTCCAGCACGTGCGTGGTGGGAACAAAGTTCATGAAGGTATTCGAGACCACCAGGCTGTGGGTTTTTGCGCCGCCCGGGAAGAAGCTTACCCCTTCCAACACTGCCTTGGTCGTGGTCAGAATCGGCGTCACGGCGGTCGCGCAGAAGATGAGGTTTTCGCCCGGAGCAAGCATCTCGGCAGTGTACACCTGCTCCAGATTGATGCCCATACGGTTCAATCTCTCACGGTCCGCCGCGTCTTTTGGTTTAAAAACCGCTTGCATACCGCCGCCCAGCAATCGAATTGCCGCCGCGGAAATCACGCCTTCCGGCGCCGCCCCAATACCCATCACGGCGTGGACACCAGCGCCCTTAAAACATGTGAAAATACTGGGCATCAGGTCTCCGTCGGCGATAAGGTTGACCCGCGCGCCTGTGGAGCGCACCCGCCGGATGAGTTCTTCATTGCGGGGTCGGTCCAATATGGTTACAGTGATTTCCGCCATGTCATTGCGGCGCAAAGCTCCGGCAATCCGGCGGATATTCTCTTCAGGCGTCTGACGGATATCCACCACGGGCGCGGCTTCCCGCCCGACGCACAGTTTGTCTATGTAGGTATCCGAAGCTTGGATTAACCCACCAGAAGAGGATGCAGCCAGAACGCAGACCGCCCCAGGCTTCAGGTCCGCCGTGGCATTGGTGTTTTCCAACGGATCGACAGCGATATCAATGCAGATATCTCCTTTTCCCAGCCTCTCCCCAATAAACAACATGGGGGCGTCATCGCGTTCGCCTTCGCCAATCTTAATATTTGTCGAAAACCCGCTCATCTGGTCCAGGGTGCTCCGCATCGCGTCCACCGCTGCTTTATCAGAAAGATGTTTGTCACCTTTCCCCGATGAGCGCGCGGCAGCGATGGCAGCGTTTTCTGTGACCATCAACAATTGCCATGAGAGATGCGCGAAGGCATCCTTTAATGAGCCAACTTTTTTGTTTTCCACCTTTACTCTCCTTTTCTGATTTATTCAACAGGTATATGACCGCTGGTGCTAACTCCTGCCCGTTCCGTCCCCTCCACGAGCTCCGTCACGTTCTATGCGCATCCCTCCTCCTGTAATGTGGTCTGCCGGTGTTTTTCAACTCCATACGCAGATTGCTCCAATCCATACCTCCGAAGTCTGCGGATTGATTTAATCATTCCAATTGCCATTATAACAATGGACGCTGAAAACGGGCGTCTCTTGGAAAGAATGCGTGATTTACTGGCTAAATCGTGGCTGCGTCTCCCATCACAACCTCCTTCACAACGCATTCCCAGCAACCTATGTAAGGTATAATTTCCGAAACTTATCGTTCATTGAAGAAGGAGCAAAATGAAAAGGTTACGTTTACACCTCGTAGTCCTGTTGGTATCTGCCCTTATCCTGGGCGCTTGCCAGGGCGCGATTAAACCCGCCGAAACACAGGCGCCTGCCCCGGAAGAAACCACGCTGGTCGTGTGGGATCAGTTCTACCGGGATGTTGAAAGCCAGGTGATGGACACGTTGAACAAGGAATTTGAAGCCGCCCACCCCGGTGTGAAAATTGAACGCGTAGTAAAGACCCTGGACGACCTCAAAGTCACCCTCAAGCTCGCCCTGACGGAGGCGAACGGCCCGGACGTCGCGCAGGTTAACCAGGGGCGCAGCGATATGGGCGCGATGGTGGAAGCCGGGCTGCTTCTGCCGCTGGATTCTTACCTTGCCAAATACAATTGGAGCTCGGCGTTTTCCACCTCAGTCGCCAGCCGCAACAGCTTCACCGCCGACGGGAAGACCTTTGGTCAGGGCAACCTTTATGGCGTCAGCCCGACAGCTGAAGTGGTCGGGGTGTATTACAACAAGACCATGTTCAAAAAACACGGCTGGGACGTCCCAAAGACCTTTGAGGAATTTGAAGCCTTGCTGGCAAAAATTAAGGAAAGCGGTGAAACTCCGATTTCCTTCGGCAGTCTGGACGGCTGGAACGCGATTCATGAATTCAGCGCCATCCAACACCTCCTGGTCAGCTTGGATTACATCAACAACCTGACCTACGGCGTGAATAACGTCAGCTTCAACACAGAAGAAAACCTTCAAGCCGCGCAGATTTTGCAGAATTGGGCGAAAGCCGGCTATTTCTCCGAAGGCTACGCCGGTATCGGCTACGATGACAGCAACGCACTTTTCAAAGCCGGCAGCGGCGCCATGACCATCACGGGTTCCTGGTTGGCTGGCGAGCTGGTGAATGATACTGACCAGCAGTTTGGCTTCTTCCTATTGCCGCCTTTCGAAGGGAAAACCGCCCTGGCAATCGGCGGCGTCGGCATCCCCTTTGCCATCCGGAACACCACCACCAAAGCTGACCTGGCGGCTGAATACCTGAACTGGATGATCAGCCCGCGCGCCGCGGAACTTTGGGCGAAAGCCGGCATGCTCCCTGCCATTGCGCTGCCCGAAGGCGCGGATGTCGATACCAACAACCTTTTTGGCGACACGCTCAAAGCCTGGGACACAATAAATAAAGGCAACGCAGTCGGTCATTACATAGACTGGGCTACGCCCACATTCTACGACACGCTAGTGGCTGAACTTCAAAAGCTGCTCGGCAGCATCAGCACCCCAGCGGATTTTGTCGCCGCGGTTCAAAAGGATTACGCGGCTTACTTAAACAAATAATCCGGCGATTTGCAGCCGGCGCCTGATGCGGCGCCGGCTGCCTTTATTCCCATGCGATCCAATCAGGCTTACCCAGGTGAAAACAAATGGAAAGGGTGGCTGTATCTGCTGCCCGGGCTGCTCATCTACCTTGTTTTCACGTTCTATCCCATCCTGGAAACCATCCGAACCAGCTTTTATCAATGGGACGGTTTCAGCGCGCGTCGCGTCTGGGTTGGGCTGGAAAATTACCGGGTGGTCTTCTCAGACGGGCAGTTCGTCAGCGCGTTTGTCCACAACCTGGTTTTCATTGTGTTTTTCTGCGTTTTACCCGTGCTCATCGGCCTTTTTCTGGCTTCTCTGCTCAGCCGGAAAAAAATGCCGGGAATGACGTTTTTCCGCACTGTGCTATTCCTGCCACAGGTCATCAGCATGGTGGTGGTTGGCGTCATTTGGCGCTGGATTTTTAATCCGCAGTTTGGGCCGCTTAATGTCCTGTTGACCGCTGTGGGTCTTAGCAGCCTGACGCGTCCCTGGCTGGGGGACTTCGCGCTGGCTTTGCCGGCGGTGGGCTCCATCGGTACCTGGGTGCAGTATGGTTTTTGTATGATCCTGTTTCTGGCAGGCATGCAGCATATCCCGGAAGAATATTATGAGGCTTCCAGCCTTGACGGCGCGAACGCGTTCCAACAATTCACCCATATTACCATCCCCGGTTTGCGCGCGGAGATAGGCGTCGCCCTGGTCACCACCATCATTGCCGCCCTGCGCGTGTTCGATCTGGTCTATGTGACCACCCGCGGCGGCCCCGGAAATGCCACGCTGGTCGTCGGTTTTCTGATTTACCGCTCCGCGTTTCAACAAAATCGGATTGGTTATGCGTCCGCTATTGCGACCATCCTGATGGTGATTATCCTGGTGATTTCCCTGCTCATCCGCCGCCTGCAAAGCGGCAGCGCGGAGCAAACCGCATGAACAGCCGGATTAATCAGCTGGTTCCCCGATATCTGCTGCTGATTGCATTCTCTTTGTTTGTGCTGCTGCCCATCTTTGGGCTGTTTCTGAGCGCGTTCAAAACCGACACGCAGATTATCCAGGGTCCGTTCAGCCTTCCGCAATCCTGGAATCTGGAAAACTTCAGACAGGCCTGGTTCACAGGTCGTTTCAACATCTTTTTCAAAAACAGCGTTGTCGTCTCCCTCGCTGTAGTGATCGCCAGCGTTTTTCTTTCAGTGCTGATGGGCTACGCTTTTGGGCTGCTGCCCATGCCGGGGAAGAAGTGGCTCTTCCCGCTGATCTTGCTGGGCTATATGGTGCCCTTTGAGGCGGTCATCATTCCCTTGTATCATTTTTTGGATTTGCTGGGTCTGCGCGACAGCTACTGGGCGCTGATACTCCCGCAGATTGGTTTGAGCGTCTCGTTTGGCACGCTCTGGATGACCTCTTTCTTCGAGAACGCGCCGCGTGATTTGGTGGACGCTGCCGCCATGGACGGCTGCAACCGCTGGCAAACGCTCTGGCGGGTGCTGTGGCCGCTGGCCAAACCTTCGATTACCACGCTAATCGTGTTGATTTTCATGTGGACCTGGAATGAATTCCTGCTGGCGCTCGTGCTCATCCAGGATGAAACCCTGCGCACGCTGCCCGTCGGGCTGGCGTTCTTCCAGGGCAAATATACTGCCAATATCCCCTTGCTGGCAGCCGGGGCGTTGATTGTCGCCTTGCCAACCGTTGTTGTGTATGTGCTTTTCCAGCGCTTCTTCATCCGCGGCATGCTTGGCGGCGCGGTTAAGGGATAACCCACCCTTCCCGGATCTTTCGCGAACCTAAAACTCTCCCGCGGTTCACATCAACGAGATTCCGACCCTTAAGATTCTCTCCAGCGGGTCTCCCTGCCGCGCCGCCTATCGGGTGTATGAGCGGCAAATTTTGATGCTACAATTGACGAAAACAACCCGGAGGCAGCATGAGTTCTTTACAATGGCAGTCAGAACCAGAAATGCAATTAGACCCCACCAAGAAATATCAGGCAACCCTGCATACCAGCAAAGGCGACATCATCATCGACCTGTATGCCAAAAACGTTCCCCACACCGTGAATAATTTTGTCTTTCTCGCCCGCCAGGGCTTCTACGACGGTACCATTTTCCACCGCGTTATCGCGGATTTTATGGCCCAGGGCGGCGACCCGACCGGCACCGGCCGCGGCGGTCCTGGTTACAAATTCCGGGATGAATTTGACCCAAAACTGCGCCACAATATGCCCGGCGTGCTTTCTATGGCGAACGCCGGCCCAAACACTAACGGCTCGCAGTTTTTCATCACGCACGTTCCCACGCCCTGGCTCGACGGCAAGCATGCCGTTTTTGGGCAGGTGGTGGGTGGGCTGGATGTCCTCTTCGCGATTCCACCGCGCGACCCGAATCTGATTAACGCGCCGGCTGTCACAATAAATTCAATTGATATCACCGAATCTTAAACTAAGTTCGCGCGGAGAAGCCACAATGACGCATGTTTTCCTTGACGGTCAATCGCTGACAATTGAGCAGGTTCACCTTGTCGCGCATCATCCCGAAGTGCAGGTGCGGCTCTCGGAAACCTGCCTCCCTGGCATCCAAAAATCAGCCGACGCGGTGGCACAGCTGGTCGCCAGGGGAGAAGTCGCCTACGGTATCACCACCGGTTTTGGCGCTTTCAAAGACCGCGTCATTCCGCCCGACCAGGTGGAAAGATTGCAAGAGAATATCCTTCTAAGCCACGCCGTCGGCGTCGGGGACCACCTGGGGGACGAAACGGTGCGCGCGATGATGCTCATCCGCGCAAACACCCTCGCGCGCGGCTATTCTGGCATCCGCCTGGAAACCCTGCAGCTGCTTCTGGCGCTGCTGAACGCGAACATCATCCCGCTCGTCCCGGAGAAAGGCTCTTTGGGCGCCAGCGGAGACCTGGCACCGCTCGCGCATATGGCACTGCCCCTGATTGGCAAAGGCGCGGTGCGCTGGCAGGGTCAGGTAATGCCCGCGTCCGAAGCGTTGGCCGCTGCCGGGCTTCATCCGGTGCGCCTGGCTGCCAAAGAAGGCTTGGCCCTCACCAACGGGACCACCCTGATGACAGCCGTTGGCGCGCTCCTTTGCGCAGAAGCAGACGCGCTCCTGCGCACAGCCAACCTGGCTGCCGCCCTTTCGCTCGAAGCTCAGAACGGCACGCTGTGGGCGTTTCATGAGGATGTTCACCGCTTACGGCCTCAGCCCGGGCAGCCAGAAACCGCCGCGTACTTCCGCGCGCTCCTGAAAGGCAGCCAATTTACCCGCCCTCACGACCCGAAAAACATCCAGGATGCGTATACCCTGCGCTGCATCCCGCAGGTCCACGGCGCGGTCCGGCACGTCCTGAGTCAGGCGCGCGAAACATTCAGCATCGAGTTGAACTCGGTGACGGACAACCCTCTGGTTTTTCTGTCTGAGGATGGCAGCCCCCTGGTTATTTCAGGCGGCAACTTCCACGGCGAACCGCTCGCTTTTTACCTGGACTTCCTGGGTATCGCCCTGACAGACCTGGGGAACATGTCCGAGCGGCGGATAGCAAAATTGGTGGACAATCGCTGCGAAGAACTCACCTATCCCCCCTTCCTGACCGAACACGGCGGGGTCAATTCTGGTTTTATGCTGCTGCAATACACTGCCGCGGCGCTCGCTTCGGAGAATAAGACCCTTTCGCACCCCGCCAGCACAGACAGCATCCCATCCTCCGGGAATGTGGAAGATCACGTCTCTATGGGTCCGAACGCGGCCCTGCACTGCCGGGAGATTTTGAGCAACCTTAGCACGATTGTCGCCATTGAGCTGTTTTGCGCTGCCCAGGCGTTGGATTTCCGCCTGCAAAAACAACCGGAAGGACGCTTAGGCGAATTCACGCGGCAGGCTTACGCGCTCATCCGCCAGGAAGTTCCCTTCATCCGGCAGGATACTTTGCTGCACCCGCATCTGGAGAAGCTGCTCGCGCGCGTACGGGCGGGTGAATTTGCCGCGCTGACCCCCGGGTTAAGCTGAGCCCTCTTCACCGGACAAGCCTACCCCGGCTATCCGGGCGCCGCAGACCGGGCAGGCACCCATGTGGCTTACCCGGCTGCTGAGCGTGCTCATTCCCGTGCGTTTTATCAGCACCGCGCCGCACTGTGGGCAATATGTGTCCGCCGAACTCGCGATGTTGCCGGCGTAGACGTACCGCAGCCCTTCAGCTTTGCCAATTTCCATCGCTTTTTCGATGCTCCCCACCGAGGTGGCGTCAGCATTCTGATACTTGTACTGCGGGAAGAAGCGGCTGACGTGCCATGGGGTTTCCGCGCCCAACTCCCGGACGATATACCGGGTCAGACCGCGGATTTGGGCTTCATCATCATTCAAGCCCGGGATCAGCAGCGTGGTAATTTCCAGCCAAACCCCGGCTTGTTTCAATAGCGAGCAGGCGTCCAAAACCGGCTGCAGGCGCGCGCCGATATGTTTGCGGTATACCTCATCCGAGAATGCCTTGATATCCACATTCGCGGCGTCCAACCATCGCGCGAGCAGCGCAATCGTTTGCGGGCTCATGTATCCATTGCTGACGTAGACGTTCTTCAAACCCGCCTCGCGGGCAAGGATGCCAACGTCCTGGGTGAACTCAAAGAAAACTGTTGGCTCTGTGTAGGTATAGGATATGCTCAGACAGCCTTCGCGCTTTGCCGCAGACACAACATCCTGAGGGGGCGTGTACGGGCAGCGCGCGGCAGCCGCGGCGCTGTCGCCCTGCGAAATCTCCCAGTTCTGGCACCATTGACAATCAAAGTTGCATCCGGGCGAAGCAATCGAAAAGCTGCGGCTGCCCGGGTAGAAGTGAAACATGGGTTTCTTTTCAATCGGGTCCACATGCGCGGCAATTAATTTCCCATAGGTGAGGGAATACAGCACCCCGGCCTTGTTTTCCCGCACCCGGCAAATACCGCGCTTGCCGTCAGCAATCAGACAGTGATGCGCGCAAAGCTGGCAGCGCACTTTATTATCCGCCAACTTCTCGTAGAGCAGCGCTTCATAATCTTTTGACACAGCCGCCTCCTTACCTGTAAACTTAACGCGTTATCTGTATTGTACACTGGAGGTGAGCGTGAAAATCGGATTTTTCCAATTCAGTCCCTGCCACGGGAACGCACTTGAAAACCTCAAGCTTATCAGCGCGGCGCTGGACCAAACGCAATTCGACCTGTTAGTGCTGCCGGAGCTTGCCTCAACGGGTTACCTCTTTGATGACCCGATGGAGCTGCAGGCGCTGAGTGAACCCGCGGATGGAAGCGGAGTCTTCCTCGGCGGCTTAATCGCGCTTGCCGCCCGGCATAAAGCTTGTCTCATCAGCGGTTTTTGCGAGCGCGCCCCCGAAGGGTTGTATAACTCCGCCGCGGCAGTGGATTCGAGTGGGGTGCTGTGTGTTTACCGCAAGACGCACCTGTTCAACACCGAGAAAGCGCTTTTTCTGCCAGGCAACAGCGGTTTTCCGGTCTTCACCTTCCGTCAGGTTCGCCTGGGTATGCTGATTTGTTTTGATTGGGTGTTTCCGGAGGCTGCCCGCGCGCTGGCGCTTAAGGGCGCGCAAATCCTTTGTCACCCCGCCAATCTGGTGCTGCCCTGGTGCCAATCCGCCATGGTCACCCGCAGCCTGGAAAACGCTGTATTCAGCATCACTGCCAACCGCATTGGTCAGGAAACCGGTCAGGGGCAATCGTTAGTCTTCACCGGTAGGTCTCAGATACTTACACCTAAAGGCGATATCTTGGCACAGGCCGGGGTAAACGAACAAGCTCTGCGCATCGTGGATATAAACCCGATGCTCGCCTTGGATAAGCGGTTCGGCGCCGGGAATGATTTGTGGGCAGACCGGCGGCCGGAGCACTATTAGCCTGGGTTTCTTCTTCAGTTTTTTCAGCGCGGTAAGCGTGCTGACCTGATCGCCAAAAAAAGACTGCCCGAATGGGCAGTCTTGTCATTATCAGCGCAACGTATTTAGGCGCCAAACTTCTCCAGCCTCAGCGCGTGCGCCAGGGCGTACGGCATCAAATCAGTCGCTTCAAAGCGCGAACCCAGGCTTCCCTTGGCGCAAGCCCGCTCGCCGTAGGTCGCAATCCCGTCCGGCAGACAGGTCTTGCTGTAAATCAGCGTCGGGACGGGGTGCCAGGAGTGCGATTTGAGTTTGGCGGGCGTGGAATGGTCGCCAGTGATAATCAGCACATCCGGGTCCAGCGCGAGGATACGCGGCAGCAGGGCGTCCACTTCTTCGATAATGTGGACTTTGCCGTCAAAGTTGCCGTCTTCGCCGTAGCTGTCGGTTTTCTTGATATGCACAAAGAAGAAATCATATTTGTCCCAGTTCTGTTCGAGCATGGTGATTTCTTCATCCATCGAAGCTGCCGGTTCAAGCACGGTCATCCCGACCACTTTGGCGACGCCGCGGTACATCGGATACATCGCGATGGCGACCGCGTTCACGCCCCAGATTTCGCCGAAGGTTGGCCATTTGGGCAGCTGGGCGAAGCCGCGTAAAACAAAACTGTTGGCGGGGTGTTCGGCTGCCAGAATCTCATTCCCCTGACGGACAAACTCGCGGATGAATTCCGCGGTTTTCTCTGCTTGTGGGACGGAAGCGTGCGCGATGTGGGCTTTCTTCCCGACTGCCTGGGGGTCAGTGTCGCTGACTTCGCCGCTCAGGCCTTCCCCGCGCAAGATAAATACGAAGCGGTATTCTTTCTCAACCTGCAGGATTACTTCCACGCCGGGAATGTTGATTTTTTCCATCAGTTTTTGGCAGAGTTTCTCGCCCACCTCGGTCGGAATGCGCCCCGCGCGGCGGTCAGTTATCACGCCTTCGGAATCAACGGTGCAGAAGTTGCCGCGGGCAGCCACATCGCCTTTTTGCAAGTCGAAGTCAACGCCCAGCGCTGAAAGCACGCCGCGCCCGATTTCGTACTTAATAGGGTCAAAACCGAACAAACCGAGGTGCGCCGCTCCACTCCCGGGGGTCAGTCCAAATGGCAGCGGGTGGTGCGCGCCCAATATTGACCGGGCAGCCAGCGCGTCCATGTTAGGTTTTACGGCGCTCTCCAGTTCAGTTTTGCCGCCCTCGGTCATTGGGAGCCCGCCAAGGCCGTCCATAACCAGCAAAACAATCTTGGATTTCTGATCTTCTTTCAGCAGTGGTTTGATGACATCGAAGTCCATCGTAATTCTCCTTAATTAATTTGTGACTGAGCTCTAATTATAGGCGCATTCATCGCCCATAACAAACCTTTCTGGAAATATCAAGCCTTCCCCGCGCCAAACCCGGGAAGCAATCAGGAGCATCGGGAATTCCACCATAACGCCTGCCCAAAGGCGACCCGCTCATATCCGAAAACGCCTGAGCGCGTCCTTTCTTATATTGTGCCGGCGCCCTGGTGTTATCCGCTGTGCTTAAGCTCAGTATTGTTCAGCGCTTCAATCACGGCAATAATACCGGAATTGTCCAGGCCGCCGCCGCCATTGGCGCACAAAGCCGCGTAAAGCTGAGCTAAGAGCCCCGCGCCGGGCAGTGACATACCATATTCCCGGGCGGTTTCCATCACGATATTCAGGTCCTTACTTTGCAGGCTGGCACGAAAACCGGGAGCGCGGTTGCCTGCCAACAAGCGCTGCGGTTTAACATCCAATGTCCAACATTGCGCCGCGCCGCCTCGCACAGCGCCAACCACCTTTTCCGGGTCCGCGCCGGCTTTCTGCGCGAAAATGAGCAGCTCGCTCATCGCCAGCATCTGCGCCGCCACCATAATCTGGTTGCAAGCCTTGGCAACCTGACCCGTACCTGGGCCGCCGATGTGTGTCACGGTCTTTCCGATTGCCATGAACGCCGGCATCACTTTTTCCAGCGCGTCAGCGTCACCGCCTACCATGATAGAAAGCGTGCCCTGCTGCGCGCCAATATCCCCGCCGCTGACAGGCGCGTCCAAACTGCTGACGCCAATTTCTGCCAGGCGCTGATAAATCTGCCGGCTCGCGGCAGGTTTAATCGTGGAGTTATCCACAAAAATCATCCCTGGATGGGCGCCCGCCAGCACTCCGTTCTCTCCCAGCACCACGCCAAGCACATCGGGAGTATCCGGCAGATTGGTGAAGACAATATCCGCGCGTTCTGCAACTTGCGCCGGGTTATCCGCCGCAGTCGCGCCCAAGCGCACAAGCTTCTCTACCTTTTGGCGCGAGCGGTTGTGCACAACCACCGGAAAGCCTGCCTTCAGCAAATTCTGCGCCATCGGCTTGCCCATCAGCCCCAATCCAATATATCCCAGCTTTAATGTGCTCATTTGTTTTCCTCCGAAGCACATATTATACCCCGCCAACCCGTGGGAAGCGCGATTGTGATGTTTTTTCTATGCGCAATTCTGGCATGTTTTTGAGGGTTAACTCCCATCCCACGCCTTCGGACAGCAGTTTTTTCTCCACGATTACAGGCACTGCCGCATCCGCGGGCATCAGAAAATTGAAAACGCAGCAATAACTGGCATTAATCTGAAAAATCGTTAACCTATACACAGGGCTTTGGTTTTTCGCCGCCTATCCCCGGGCTGCCCAAAAAGGACTTGCTCTGTTTTTATGCGAATTAAGGTATACTTTCCGCTTGATAAATAATATTCTTTGGAGGAAAATGTGGACCCCATCCTAAACGGATTACTCAAACCCAGAAGCATCGCCATCATCGGAGCCTCAGCCACTCCAGGCAAAATCGGCAACACTGTCATCCGCAACCTGATTGAAAGCGAATACAAGGGCGGGATATACCCCGTGAACCCAAGCGCGGTTGAAATCCTTGGTTTCAAATGCTATCCTGCCGTCACGGATATCCCCTACGTCGTCGACGCGGCGGTCATCACCGTGCCGGCAAAATACGTGCTGGACGCTACCAAACAGTGCGGCGAGAAAGGCGTTAAAGGATTAATCATTATCACTTCCGGTTTTGCTGAGGTCGGTGAGATTGAGCTCGAACATGAAATTGTCCGCGTGGCAAAATCCTACGGCATGCGCATCCTTGGTCCGAACATTGTGGGCACGCTTTCAAACAGCGATAAAATGAATGCCTCTTTCGCTCCGTTTCTCCCTCTGGCAGGGAAAGCGTCCCTCGTCTCCCAAAGCGGTGCCTTGCTTATCGCGATGGACGCGGCCACCTATACCCGCCGCGTCGGTTTCGACAAGATGGTGTCTATTGGCAATATGTCCGATGTGAATTTCTCTGAGTTAATCAGTTACCTCAGTGAAGACCCAGACACTTCCTGCATCGCGCTTTACGTTGAAGGGCTGCGCGACGGACCGGATTTCATTAAAGCTGCCCGCAATTGCAAAAAACCCATCGTCGCGCTGAAGTCCGGCGTTTCCGCGCACGGCGCGGCTGCTGCGGCTTCACACACCGGCTCGCTGGCCGGTGCCGCCAAGATTTACACCACCGCTTTCAGACAAGCCGGCGTGACCCAGGCGACAGACCTGAACGACTTGTTCGACCGCACCCTGGCGCTCTCATTACAGCCCCCTATGAAGGGTGAAAACTTATTAATCCTTACCAACGGCGGTGGTGTGGGCGTCCTCGCGACGGACTCGGCAGAAAAGTACGGCCTCCCGCTGCACTTCGCGCCCGCGGATGTCCAGGAAGAGATGAAGAAGCATATGCCCGAATTTGGTTCCGCCAAGAACCCCGTGGATATGACTGGCATGGCAGGCAATGATTGGTTTTACGAAACAACCCTCAGCGCGTATTCCCACCCGTGGGTAGACGGCCTGGTCGTGTTGTATTGCGAGACCGCAATCACCGTCCCCGACGAAATCGCGGATGCAATTTACCGCGGCGTCAAAGACTCGGGCATAACGGATAAACCGGTGACGGTGTCTTTTGTCGGTGGTGAGCGCAGCGATAAAGCGATGGCTTGGTTGGTAGAGCACGGAATTCCCGCGTATAACGCCCCGGATATTGCCGTAAAAGCGATCGCCACCCTGCGCGATGATCAGCGCATGCAGGAGCTGAACCATAACGATAGCTACACACCCGGGAATATCAACCCGGCTGCCGCCCGTGAAATCATCGCCGGCGCCCGCGCCAAAGGCCGCGACGCGCTGACCGAGGTGGAAGCCAAACAGGTTTTCCGCCTTTACGGTTTGCCTATCACAGCCACCGAACTGGCAACCTCCGAAGAAGAAGCCGTTAAGCTCGCGGAGAAAATTGGTTTCCCGGTGGTAATGAAAATCGTTTCGCCGGACATTCTGCATAAATCGGATGCCGGCGGCGTCAAGGTCAACATCAAAAACACGGAACAGGTTACCGAAGCCTATCGAACCATCCTCGAGAACGCTCGCAACTACAAAGCAGACGCGCATATCGACGGTATCGCCGTGCAAGAAATGGCTCCCTGGGCGACCGAGGTCATTATTGGTTCGGTCAACGACAATACTTTTGGTCCCACGGTGATGTTTGGTCTGGGCGGCATTTTCGTGGAAGTCCTCAAAGACGTTACCTTCCGCGTCGCGCCGATTTCCGAAGAAGAAGCCCTTGGGATGGAAGATGAAATCCGCAGCGCCGCGATCCTGGACGGCACCCGCGGCGAAAGCCCGCGCGACAAAGCCGCCCTGGCGAAGGTGCTCGCGGCATACGCTTATATGGTTTACGACCTGAAAGATGAAATTAAAGAATCGGATGCCAACCCGGTCATCGTGTACGAAAACGGGCAGGGCGTCAAGGTTGTGGATGCGCGCATCATTCTGACCGGCAAATAATCACATTCTACAGCTATTGCACATTCAAGCCGCTGCTGATAAACTCCACAGCGGCTTGATTGTTTCAAGCCTTAAACTGTTTGAGGTGTTTTATGGCTAAAGTAAAAAAGAATTATCTAATAGACATGGACGGCGTCCTGGTCCATGGAACCAACATGATTCCTGGCGCGGACGACTTTATTAACCGACTGATTGAAGAAAAGCGCAAATTCCTCATCCTGACGAATAATCCGCTTTACACAACCCGGGATCTGGCGCACAGGCTGCAGGTGACCGGGTTAAATATCCCGGAAGACCGATTGTTTACTTCCGCGATTGCCACTGCCTCTTTTCTGAACAATCAGCGCCCAAACGGCACCGCGTACGTGATCGGTGAACTTGGGCTGAGCGAAGCCATCCATTCGGTTGGCTACACACAAACCACGTCCAACCCGGATTACGTCGTTTTAGGCGAAACATTCGCCTACAGCATTGAACAAATCACCATCGCGGTGCGCCTGATTACCGCCGGAGCGCGTTTCATTGCCACCAACCCCGACCCGATTGGCAACTCCGAGCAGGGTCTCGTACCTGCCTGCGGCGCTATGGCTGCGCTGATTGAGCGCGCCACAGGGGTGGCTCCCTTCTACGTCGGCAAACCCAACCCATTGATGATGCGCTCTGCGCTCAATTATCTGGATGTGCACTCCGAAGATTCAATTATGATTGGCGATCGGATGGATACGGATGTCTTGAGCGGCATCTCCAGCGGTATGGATACCGTTCTCGTGCTTAGCGGCACCACGGACCGCGCCGGCATGGATAAGTTTTCATACCGACCCAAATGGGTGTTTGATTCGGTTGCGGATATAATCCCAAAGGAACTGGACTGAGACGGAAATCTCGCTATGGATACCAAGCTTACCCGCAGACAATTCCTGAAGCTTGGCCTGGTAGGGCTTGGCGCGGCGGCTGCATTACCTGCCCGTAAGGTATTCGCGGCAGAAAAAGCCCCGCGTCTGGTCCTGGTCGGGAATCAGAACGGCGTGAGCGTGCACAAGCTTCCGGATGAAAAAAGCCTGATTATCTATCAGATTGGCTACAACGAGATTGTGAATGTCTACGATGAGGTCGAAAGCCCGGCTGGTCCGTTCTGGAACCCGATCTGGTATCGGGTTTGGGGCGGTTACATATTCAGCGGTGATGTATACGAGGTCCACTATAAGCTGAACAGCCTAAACACAGATATCCGCCCGACCGGTCAGTTGGCTGAAATCACTGTGCCCTACACCCGCGCCATGTTCTACAGTCCACATAAAGGTTGGATCCCCGAATACCGGTTGTACTACGGCACCACGCACTGGGTGATGGATGTGGTCACCGGTCCGGATGAAAAACCCTGGTATAAAATTAAAGACGAAATAAACAGCGTCATGCTGGCAGTGCCCTCCGAGCATCTGCGCTTTGTGACCGATGAGGAGTTGCAGCCGCTTTCGCCGGACGTCCCGCTCGGGAAAAAACGGATTGAAATTTCCATCATGTTCCAACGGTTGCGGGCATATGAATATGACAACCTGGTTTTTGAGACGAAAATCTCTTCCGGTGGATTAACCCCGATTGGCACCTACCACATCCAGACGAAAATGCCGTCCAAACACATGGGCAACGGTTATGTTACCAGCGATATCCGCGCCTATGAGTTGGTCGGTGTGCCTTGGAATTGCTTCTTTGAGATGGAGAAAGGTATTGCCACACACGGCACCTATTGGCATACCAACTTTGGTACACCAATGAGCGCAGGCTGTATCAATATGACCATGGCGGACGCGAAGTGGGTTTACCGATGGACTACGCCGGTCGCTGCCCCGGAAGATTGGCAAAAGCACGGTTTCGGCACGCCCATCACACTTACCAAAGATTAATCAGACAAATTCCATAAACGCTTGATTTCCGACAATGATCCCCTTGCGCGTCAGGCGAATGTGAGGTCCATCCGGGAATTGCGCAAATTCGATGAGTTGTCTTTGCTGCAGCCGTCGGATTTCCACGGCAAAGACCTCGCGCGCGTCCAGCCCAAATCTGCGGGAAAATTCAGCCAGAGACACCCCTTCACGCGTCAGCCGCAGCCCCAGGAGCATGCATTCCTGCATCTGCGTACGGAGGTCCAATTCCGTCCGCTGTGAGTTGGCAGCAGACAAAGGGAAGGCCAGGTCTTCGCTCCAATTCGCAATCCGGGCGCAATACTCCGCAATGCCAGGCACGTTTTCAGTCCGCCAGGCGCGCGCGAAGCTGTGAGCGCCCGCTCCGATTCCAAGGTAAGGCGTGGTTTTCCAATAGGCTTTGTTATGCCGGGATTCACACCCTTCGTTCAGCGCCCAGTTCGAAATCTCATACTGGGTATAGCCCGCCTCAGCCAATAATTGCTGCGTGAGTTCATACATATCCGCGGCTTGGTCATCGTCCGGTTTGGGCAGCCTGCCGTTGGCGATTTGCTTCTCCAAAGGCGTGCCCTCCTCAACAATCAGGCTGTAAACTGACAGATGCTGCGGGTAGTATTGCAGCGCCTCCAAAAGCGTTTTCCGCCAGGCATCCAGGCTCTGACCAGGGAGCCCGAAGATAAGGTCAAGGCTGATTTGTTCAAAACCCACCTGGCGCGCCCAGCGGATGCTTTCTTCCGCCTCAAGCCGCGAGTGGCTCCTACCCAGCAGCGCCAGCTCAGCCTCCGAAAACGACTGGATTCCAAGGCTCAGGCGGTTTACGCCCCCGGCGCGAAAACCCTCCAGCTTTTCCAGGTTCAGGGTTCCCGGGTTGGCTTCCAGGCTGATTTCTGCTCCTGGCTCAATTCCAAACGTCCGTGAAGTTGCGTCCAGCAAAAAACCTACCTGCCGGGCATTCATCAGGGAAGGCGTACCACCGCCAAAATAAACCGTATCTGCCGGGGCGGCACCCTTACCCGCCGCGATACCAAGCCGCGAAAGCTCTCCCGCGGCGGCATTAACATAAGCAGGTAAAAGGTCCAACATGCCGGCGTACGTGATGAAGTCACAGTACTGGCATCGGCGCGCGCAAAACGGCACGTGGATATAGACGCTGAACATACCCTGATTTTATCAGTTCCGCCCGCGCGAGTTTCCCGGTGCTGAGCGCCAGCCGCTCTCAGGCACCGGCGCGTCGTGGTAAGGGAAAAAACCTTCGCGTTCAAACCAAAAACGCGAAACACGCCTCAGCGCATAAAACCCGGGCTGCCAGGTCATTCAATTTGTATTAATCCGGTTTTCAGCGTCCCGAGGAAACAGTACAGCCCACTCGAACCGCCTGCAAGCCATCCTCAATCCTTCGAGAGCCTTCCAGGACGTCCCCCCGGTTTGACTTGCGGGTTTTTCGGGGGATGAGTATACTAATCATCCTGGATACGAATATGAGTCAAGATAAAAACACCCAAAACACAAAAATCTGCCCTGTATGCGGCACCCGCCTGAGCGAAACCGCTACGCGCTGTCTGGTTTGTGGAACCCAACTTTCCGCCACCGCGGCTGTTAAAAAAGGCTCCGGTATACCCTCCCATAAACTTCCGGAAATTCGCCTCAACCTGCCGGTCGCGATTGCTCTCGGTTTTGTTTTTCTGGCGCTGGCAGGTTTGCTGGTATTCTTTATTCTGAAAGGCAGCCCTGCGGCGCCGGCTGCCCCAGGTCAGGTTGTTGAAACGACCCCTACACAGACACCCACCCAAACGCTGACCCCTACAGCGACGCTTACCCCCACGCCCGAACCAACCTGGACGCCGCTGCCTCCGATTCCGTACACCGTTAAGAACACGGATTATTGCTCCTCCATCGCCGCTGTTTTCGGCGTCTCCATTCAAAGCATCATCCGTCAGAATAACCTGGACGCGAATTGCACCATCAAAGAAGGGGATGTGCTCATGATTCCCCAGCCAACGCTGACCCCTTCTCCTCAGCCAACCGCCACCTCCTCCGGATTGGAACCGACCGAATCAGACTGCCAAACCATCACAATTAAAGTGGAGCCGGGCTGGACATTAAGCAGCATCGCCCTGAATTACAACGTTACGATGGCTTCCATCCGGGAGTACAACCGGATGACCAACGATATTGTTTACGAAGGATTGAACCTCATCATTCCGCTGTGCGAACGCAAACCCACCGCCGGTCCAACCCCCACGGCAACCCCCGCCCCGCCTTATCCAGCGCCAAACCTGCTGCTTCCCAGCTCCGGCGCGGCTTTCAGCGCCTCTCAGGATGCCATTACCCTGCAGTGGGCGGCAGTGGCAGACCTGCGCCAGAATGAGCTCTATCGGGTGACGGTGGAAGACCTGACTGCAGGCAACGGACGCATCCTTGTGGAATATGTTCGGGACACCCGCTTCATCCTGCCCACCAGCTTCAGACCGTTGGACGCGACGCCCCACATCATTCAGTGGTCTGTCGCGGTCGCCCGGCAGATTAATACCGGCTCAACGAATCCAATCTACGAAGAAGCCGGTTATGCAAGCGATAAGCGCGTATTTTCCTGGATTGGCACCGGGGTAGGCGCTACGCCCAACCCATGATGGCTTACAGGCGTTCCAGGTTTTCCAGATAATGCGTCGCCGAAATGGCGGCCGCGGCACCCATGCCGGCAGAGGTAATGACCTGCCGGTAATGGGGATCCGCGATTTCCCCCGCGGCAAAAACGCCAGGAATGTTGGTCTCCATTTTGGCATCAATTTTTACATACCCCAGATCGTCCAACGTGATTTGCCCGCCGAGTAAGCTGACGTTTGGGCTGTGTCCGATGAAAATAAAAACCGCTCCGGTGGGAATTTGGCGCGCTTCTCCGGTTTTCACGTCGTGAATTTGCAAAGCGCTGACCTTTTCCTCCCCTCGAATTTCATCGACGATTGTGTTCCACAGGAAGTGAATTTTCGGATGCGCACGGGCGCGCTTTTCCAGGATGGCTCCGGCTCGAAGCGCGTCTCTGCGATGAATAACGGTCACGCTGCGGGCAAACCGCGTCAGAAAAAGGGCTTCCTCCAGAGCTGTGTCGCCTCCGCCAATGATATGAATGTCTTTGTCGCGCGTAAAGAAGCCGTCGCAGGTCCCGCAATACGAAACGCCCCTGCCAGTGAACTCTGCCTCCCCCGGGATATGCAATTTTTTCGGGTCCGCTCCCATCGCGAGGATCACAGAATCCGCGCTGATGCTGCCGCTGTATGTTTGTATCTTAAAAGGGCGGTCCTGAAAATCGAGTGAGAGAACCTGGTCATACTCAATCAGCGCGCCAAAGCGTGAGGCTTGCTGTTCAAAAAGCCTGCCCAACTCCACACCCTGAATTCCTTCCGGAAAGCCGGGGTAATTTTCAATCAAATCGGTCTGTGAAGCTTGTCCATAAAGCAGCATACCGGAAAAAATCACAGGTTTGAGGTCCGCGCGGGCTCCATACAAAGCCGCGGTAAACCCTGCCGGTCCCCCGCCGATTATCACGAGTTGATGATGTTTGTTTGGTTCCATACCTGTCAGCCTTACTCCAATCCAGCCTGAATTTCCTGATCCGCGATACAAAGGGCGGCATCTATAATCTCAAAACCCTCCCGCAGCTGCGCGTCGCTGATAATCAGGGGCGGGATAAACAAGAGGGTGTGAAATGTGTTGTACATAAACACGCCGTGTTCCTGGATATAGCTCTTAACGCGTTTCATCACCGGGCTGAGGGGTTTAGCCCCGGGGCTGAGGGGTTCTTTCGTGGCGCGGTCGCGCACCAATTCGGCAGCCCCAAACAATCCGATGGAACGCACATCTCCCACACAGGGGTGGTTGGCTTTTAGTTCCGCCAACAGCGTTCTCAAAGTCTCTCCGCGGCGGGTGGAAGATTCCAGTAAACCTTCCTGTTCAATCACCTCAATGTTGGCGAGCGCCGCCGCCAGCGAAACCGGATGCCCGTTATAGGTCATCCCGCCTACGAATTGGCGGTCGTCGTAAATCGCGGCAATTTCTTCCTTCATTGCCACAGCGCCCAGCGGAGCGTAACCAGAGGTCAGCCCTTTGGCCATCGTAATAATATCCGGAACGACGTCCCAATGCTGAAAAGCAAACCATTTGCCAGTCCGTCCGAAACCGCACATCACTTCGTCGGTGACCAGCAAAATCTTGTACTTGTCACATAGCGCCCGCACGCCTTTAAGGTAACCGGCAGGCGGGATGAGAATGCCGTTGGTGCCTGTCACGGTTTCAATCAACACCGCGGCAATTGTATCCGGCCCCTCAAAATGGATAATTTCCTCCAGATGGTCCAGATAAGCCTGGCTGAAGACAGCCGGGTCAACAGCGCTGCCGTCTGGAAAGAAAGGCGAACGGTAAGCATACGGGTCCAGGAAATGCACAACGCCGGGCATGGTTTCCGGCTCCCAGTGCAGTCGGCGGTAGTCTCCGGTCAGCGCCATCGCGCCCATGGTCGCCCCGTGATATGACCGATAGCGGGTCAGAATCTTAAACCTGCCGGTGTAATCCCGCGCTACTTTCACCGCGTTTTCATTGGCATCCGAGCCGCCGAGGGTGTAGAGAAAGCGGGTCAGCCCGGGAGGCGTGATGGACGCCAATTTCTCTCCCAGCAGCGCCCTTGGTTTGGTGGCCATGTGCGGCCCCGCGAAAGGCAGCTCGCGGATCTGTTGGATCATTGCCTCTTGCACGTGCGAGTTACCATGCCCGATATTAACGCACATCACCATGGAATTGAAATCCAGGTAGCGTTTGCCGTTGGTATCCCAGAAATAAACGCCTTCCGATCTTTCAACCGGCAAAATCTCCGCTTTGCGCTGCGCGGTCCAGGTCCATAGGTTGTGTTTAATCGCTTTTGAAAGGATATCATCGTTGTTGGTCATGGCAAATTCTCCCGAACAATCTACGCTTTCTTCAATGTTAACACAAATCACCGTCAAATCGCATATAATCAACGGAAGTTTTTAATAGAGGACACACGATGACACAGTTAAATGAATCCCTTAAGTATTTTTCTGAACATACAGACGATTTTCTCCGGCAATATCAGGAATTGGTCCGGATACCATCGGTTTCCACCGACCCGGAACATAAAGCCGACATCCGCGCGGCCTGCGAATTTTTGGCGGCCAAACTGCGCAGTCTTGGCGCGCAGCATGTGGAAATCTTCCCGACCAACATTCATCCTATTCTTTTCGCGGAAATCCATGCCAAAAGAGAAGGCGCGCCCACTGTTCTGATTTACGGGCATTACGATGTCCAGCCGGTCAGTCCCATCGAAGAATGGCACACGCCGCCTTTTGAGGCCCGAATCGATGGCGAGTATATGACCGCCCGCGGCGCCTCGGATATGAAGGGGCAGGTGATGGCTTCGCTGGCGGCAGTTGAAAGCGTCCTCGCGGCAGGACCGCAGCCTGTGAACCTGAAATTCCTGTACGAAGGCGAGGAGGAAATTGGTTCCCCCTCTTTGGAGGGCTTTATCAGCACCCACAAAGAGCTGCTTGCCTGTGATGTTATCCTGAATCCGGATTCGGGTATGCTTTCAAAGGACCAACCGACCATCGTTTACGGATTACGCGGACTGCTCTACTTTGAAATTCGCGTGGATGGACCCAAGGCAGACTTACACTCCGGGATTTTTGGCGGTGTTGTCGCGAACCCGGCTAATGTGCTTGCTGACATTATTGCCAGGCTGCATAATCCGGACGGCTCTGTCGCGATACCCGGCTTTTATGACCGGGTGCTGCCTCTCACCCCTGCGGAAAAACAGCGCATCGCTTCGGTTCAGGTTGAGCCCGAGACTCTTCTGAAATTAACCGGTTCCCCCGAGCTTTATGGCGAAGCCGGATACACCCCGCTGGAACGCACCGGCGCCCGACCAACGCTGGACGTGAACGGGCTTTATTCCGGTTTTATCGGCGAAGGCAGTAAAACAATCATCCCCGCTTACGCGAAAGCTAAAATATCCTGCCGCCTCGTCCCTGAACAAAACCCGGACGAGCTCTTTGAGCTCATCCAGGCGTACATCACCAGCCTGACTCCCTCCGCAGTCCGACTGACAATCTTCAAACATTCCGGCGGTTCGGCTTATCTCGCCGACGACGCGCCAGGCATTGAACAGCTGGCAAAAGCCCTTGGCGACACCTGGAATAGACCTCTCAGCTACAAACGCGAAGGCGGCAGCGTGCCTGTGACTGCCACCATGTTGAAACATCTGGGCGTCAAGTCGCTCCTGACTGGTTTTGGCCTTCCGGATGACCGAATCCATTCGCCAAACGAACACCAACACCTCCCCACCTGGAAGCTGGGCGTTCAGGCCTTAATTCGCTTCCTGCTGAACTTTGACAATGTCCACTGAGCGCGCGCCCGAACTCAAAATGCCCGCGTATGGGGGGCAGGCGGTCATCGAAGGCGTCATGATGCGCGGCAAAAAAGCCGTTGCCATGGCAGTCCGCTCTCCACAAGGCGAGATTGTGCTCTTTGAAGAGCAGCTTCCCGCGGTTTATCAGTCGGTTTGGTTCAAAACACCGTTCATCCGCGGCGTCCTGAGCCTGTGGGATTCCCTGGAATTAGGTATGCGCTACCTGACCAAAGCCGCGAATGTTCAGACCGGTGAGGACGAAAAGATGGAAGGCAAAACGCTCTTTCTGACCGTCCTGGTGGGTGTCCTGTTTGGCGTGGGTTTGTTTTTCTTGCTGCCGGCCTTGGTTGCCGGCTGGGTGGATAAGGCGCTTAACCTCGGCCCTTGGTGGGGCAACCTTTTTGAAGGATTCCTGCGCCTGCTGATTTTGATTGCTTACCTTATGATTGTGGGCAGAATTCCGGATATTAAACGCACCTTCATGTATCACGGCGCGGAACATAAGACCATCAATGCCTTCGAAGCCGGGGTTCCATTAACGCCTGAAGATGTGGCACTGCAAACAAAAGTCCATCCCCGCTGCGGTACATCCTTCATCGTCACCCTGGTAATTCTCTCCGTGCTGATATTCACGCTGCTGGGACCTCTGCCGCTTTATTGGAGATTTATCACGCGTGTGCTCATGCTGCCGCTTTTAGCAGGTATTGCTTATGAATTCATCCGCTGGACTGCCCGGGTGATGGATAAAAGCGCGTTTGTGCGGCTGATTATCACGCCCAACCTCTGGATGCAGAAACTGACCACCAAAGAGCCGACCAAAGAAATGCTGGAGGTTGCCATCGCGGCCTTCAATCGTATGTACGCGCTGGAACAGGAAACAGAGGGAGCGCAGCCTTAGCGCATGAAAACCTGGCAGGCTGTATCCCTTGGTGTAATTGTCGGCTTGCTGCTCTCGGGGCTCATCCTCCTGCTGGTCCTCCCTCAGCGCGGAGAACCGATTCAGCTTGCCACATCCACGCCAGACGCGCGCGCCCAACCCACTCCGACACCGGACACGATTGAAGTCTATGTGATTGGCGCGGTAGCCAACCCAGGCGTTTATGTGCTATCTGCCGGTTCGCGCGTGCACGAAGCCGTCACTTCCGCGGGCGGGGCAGCTGCGGATGCCGACCTGGAGCGGGTGAATCTCTCCGCCTTCCTGGCGGATGGTCAGCGGCTTTACCTTCCGCGTGTGGGCGAGCTGGTGCCGCCGGAAGATACTTCCCGCTTGTCAGGCAGCCCGGACGCGAGCTCACTCATGGTCAACATCAACAGCGCCGATGCGCAAACCCTGATGACCTTGCCGGGGATTGGCGAGACAAAAGCCGCGGCAATCCTCAGCTACCGCAGCCTGCACGGCCCCTTCACAAGTCTGGATGAACTCCTGAACGTTCCCGGTATTGGGCAGGTTATCCTGGACGATATCCGTTCCCTGATTACCCTCGGCCCTTAAACGCCAGCAAACCGCGCGGGCAAAACAGGCTAACCCTGCGGATAAGGCGGGTATAATATCCTGCATGGATAACAACCTAAAACTTAAACAAGACTTGCAACAAGCGATTAAAGACCAGAACACGCTGCGTAAGCGCGTACTACGGCTGTTAATTTCCAGCATCCAACTGGCGGAAATTGCCAAAGGCTCGCAACTTAACGATTCAGAATTCATCGCGGTCGTTCAGAAAGAAATTAAAACAAAGCTGGATACCATTGCGGACGCGGAAAAAGCCGGGCGCGCGGAGATGGCTGCTGAATCGCGCCAGGAAATCAAAGAGTTGGAAGCCTATCTCCCTCAACAACTGACCGAGTCCGAACTGGCCGCCCTCGCAGAAGATATTATCCGTGAGACCGGCGCCGCCTCTCCAAAAGATATGGGGATGGTGTTGAAAATCTTAATTCCCAGGCTGGCAGGACGCGCCAGTAATCAGGATGCGAGCCGGGTAGTTAAGGACTGCCTCAGCAAGCTCGCTTAACCATGACAGAAACGCACCAAAGCAAACCCGAAAAATCAGGATTAACCCAAGGCGTGCTGGGCGTGCTTATTCTGCTGGCCAGCAGCCTGCTCATTTTTGGCGCCCTGGTGCTGCCCGAGCTCATCAACCGGTCCAATATCCCGGCCGGCGTTGGCGAAGTCGCCTCGCAAGAGATTCTCGCGCCATATTCCATCACATACGAAAGCAAGGTGCTGACCGAACGCGCTCGCACGCAAGCCGCGGCAGCCGTGCCCGCGGTTTTTCTGCCTGCCGACCCAAGTATCTCGCGCCGTCAATACGAAACACTCAACAATATTTTGTACTACATCACCGCGATACGCAAAGACAGCTACTCTGACCAGGAACAAAAATTAGCTGACCTCGCGGCAATTTCAGCCATTCAACTTAGCAGTACCGTCTCCACGCAGCTGCTTGAGATTGATGACCAAACCTGGCAGGAAGTGGAAACCGAAGCGCGGCGGGTGCTTGAGCAGGTGATGCGGGATACAATCCGAAGTGACAATCTTACGCAAATTCGCAGCAATCTTCCAGCTGTGTTGGACTTTACCCTGCGCCAGGAAGAAAGCCAGATGGTCATTGCGTTGGTTTCGCCCCTGATTACACCGACCAGCCTGTTCAGCGAGGAAGAAACCAACCAGATGCGGGAACAAGCCAGGGCAGGGATTGAGCCCATTTCCCGCCAAATAATTGCCGGAGAAGTCATCGTCCGCCGCGGTCAAATCATCCGTGATGAGGATTACGAAACGCTCACGATATTTGGGCTGGTAAAGCCCGTCAATCAAACCAATCGTTTCATTACCAGCGGCGTGTTAACCGGTATCATTGCTGTCTTGGCCGCGCTTTATTTTGTTCGCAGGCAAGACCGACCCTTCTTCTCCACAAAAGCACTTCTGGTCATCGCCGCAACCTTTATCATTTTCCTTGTATTGGGGCGATTCCTGGTTATGAACCGGACAATCCTCCCCTACATCTATCCTGTGGCGGCGTTCGCGATAACCCTCGCCATCCTGTATGACCTTGAAATCGGGATTGTGATGGGTGTTTTCCTCGCGGTTTTAATGGTCTTTGACAACCCGCGTGAAGCGGAATTAGGCGTGTTTTATGTTCTGCCTGCCATCGTGGGGATGCTTGTGATTGGACGCGCGCGGCGAATCAGCGCTTTTCTTGGGGCAGGGCTGCTCACCGGGCTTGCTTCCATGCTGGTGGTGGTGGCATTCCGCCTGGGTGACAGCGCGACCGACCTGGTCGGGCTCGCCTCCCTGACCGCGTCCGCGCTCATCAACGGCTTGACCTCGGGCAGCCTGGCGCTTCTGCTCCAGTATCTGATTTCCCAAATTCTGGACATGCCTACTGCCTTGGAACTCCTGGATATCTCCCGTCCGGACCATCCTTTGCTGCAATACATCCTTCGCAACGCGCCAGGCTCCTATCAGCACAGCCTGCTCGTATCCAATCTGGCGGAACAAGCCGCCGAAGCCATCGGCGCCGACCGTATGCTGGTGCGCGTCGGGGCGCTGTTCCATGACGCCGGCAAAGCGAGCAATCCTCAGTTTTTTATCGAAAACCAGATAAAGGAAAAGTTGGATTCCCACGACGAGTTGGACCCGGTCGTAGCCTCTGCCACGATAATCCAACACGTGCACGACGGGGTCACGCTGGCGAAAAAATACCGCTTGCCTTCGCGCGTGATTGATTTCATTCGCGAACATCACGGGACGATGCTTACACTCTACCAATACTCCCAGGCTGTTGCCGCGGCAGACGACCCCGCCAGCATCAATAAAGACCTCTTTACTTATCCCGGCCCCAAACCCCAATCCAAAGAAACTGCGATTCTGATGCTTTCGGATGGAACCGAAGCCCGTTCCCGCGCCGAAACTCCGCGCAATGACGAGGAAATCCGCGCGCTGATACGAAAAACTATTGCAATGTACAAAGATGAAGGTCAGCTTGACGATACCGACCTGACCTTAAAAGACCTCCATACGATTGAAGATTCCTTCTTCAAGACGCTGCAGCGGTCTTATCATCCCCGCATCCAATATCCGAACCTCAGAACCAGGCTGAACAACCCCCCGGAAGGCGGCAACTCCGCCGGGTAAGCGCCGCGCGAAAGGAAACTCTCATGCTTGATTTCTCAATTCCCCGTAAATATCGCGCCCTGATTGACGCCGACCGCCTCACTTTCGCGTTTCAGAAGTCAGTCGAAATGCTGGGTCTCAGCCCGCAGACCTCTGCCGCGTTGAAAATCTCAGATGATGCTTCCATCCGGAAACTGAATAAAGCTTACCGCGGTCTGGACGAAGCCACCGATGTGCTCTCTTTCGAAAACGATTTTATCGACCTGGAAACGGGAGCGCGTTTCATCGGGGACATTGTCATCTCCATCGAAAAGGCGCAGGCTCAGGCTGCGGAAAGAGGATTTTCCCTCCAGGAGGAATTGGAAATGCTTCTGGTGCATGCCGTTCTCCACTTGAACGGTTACGATCACATGGAAGAAGCTGACCTGGAAGAGATGGGCAGCCTGCAGGATGAAATTCTGATTGCAATTGCCAACCCTGTCCTGGGGAGCATCAGCCGTGAATGAGACCGACCAAAAACCGCGAAACCCCCGACAGGTTTTGCTCATAATCCTGAGCATTATTGGCATGCTCATGTCGGCCTCCCTTGCCGGCGCCGCTTTTGCAGCCCGCGCCAGGCTTGTACGCTTTTCAGAAACTTTCGGCGTCTCTTTTCAGGACACGCTCACCGCGACAAACAGCAGCCTCACGCTCATCGCGCGGTCCCTGGATCAGGTTGAAACCAGCCTGGACGAACTGCAAATTTCCCTGGAAACGCTTGAAGCTTCCGTAGCAGGGTTATCGCCATTATTTACTGATCTCAGCCGTTTGGTAGGCACAGACATGGCTGGGATTGCCGCGGAAGGAGAAATTACCCTGAAATCCGCCGCGGAGAGCTCAAAACTAATCGACTCAACCCTGCAGCTGCTGGCAAAAATCCCATTTCTGCGGCTGAATTACGTCCCGGAAGTTCCGCTGCACACAACCCTTGCCCAGCTTTCCACCGATGTGGGCGCCCTGCCGGCGGTTCTGGAGGATATCACCACCGATTTGGAGCAATCTGCCGGCAATATTGAGCAGCTTGGAAAAGATATCGGCGCGCTCACAGCCCAAACTGAGGGGATTAAGACCAGCCTTTCAGAAGCCGGTCCAATTCTGGAAAAATACCAGACCTTGCTCACCCAGGTCCAAACGGATACTGACAGTTTTTTTAGCAGGCTGCCGGGATACGCGAACCTCGCCGCCGCCGCGCTGGTTTTTTTCGCGCTATGGGCATTTCTAAACCAACTGGTACGCTTGCTGGAAGGCTTGAATGCGATTAACTCTGGTAAAATCCGATAAATATCGGGATATCCTATTGCCTTTTTGGCCTTCAGGGTAAACAAACAAAACAAGGAGAGCCTATGCATAAAGATTTTTTAGACATCGTCGACTACAGTCAGGATGAGCTGCAAGAGCTGTTGGATCTTGCCGTGAAGCTCAAACGGGAGTACCAGGAAGGCGGTAACGAACCCGTTCTCAAGGGGAAAGTGCTGGCGATGATTTTTCAGAAGCCTTCCTTGCGAACCAGAGTAAGCTTTGATATGGCAATGCGCCATCTGGGAGGGGACGCGCTGTATCTTTCTCCCGCCGAGATTGGCCTGGGCACGCGTGAATCTGTTGCCGACGTGGCGCGCGTCCTGGAAGGCTATGTTCAGGGAATTATGGCACGGGTTTTCGCGCATCAGCATGTGCTCGAGCTCGCTCACTGGGCCAAAATCCCTGTAATCAACGGGCTTAGCGACGCCAGCCACCCTTGCCAGGCCTTGGCGGATGCCCTGACCATTTACGAAAATTACGGCAGACTAAAAGGGATTAACATTACCTATGTCGGGGACGGTAATAACGTGGCGGTTTCCCTGATGGAAATCAGCGCGAAAATGGGCGCGAACTTCTCTATCGCAAACCCGGAGCATTACGATATGCCCGCCGCCGCCGTCGAAGTCGCCAAGGAAATCGCCCGCGGCAGCGGTTCCCGCCTGAGCTTCTTCAGGGACCCTCACGAAGCTGTCAAACACGCGGATGTCATCTATACCGACACCTGGACGAGCATGGGGCAGGAGGACGAAGCTGCCGAACGCGAACGCGTCTTCCCACCTTACCGGGTAAACGACCAGTTGGTGTCCGAAGGCAACCCGGACGATATCGTCATGCACTGCCTGCCCGCGCACCGCAACCAGGAACTCACCGACAGCGTTGCGGACGGCTCGCATTCAAGGATTTTTCCGCAGGCTCACAACCGCCTGCACGCCCAAAAAGCTATTGTGTACACCCTCTTGAAAGGAGCATAAATTGAACACCCAGGATTATATTAATCTCGAAGAACAATACGGCGCGCATAACTACAAACCATTGGACGTCGTCCTGAGCAAAGGCAAAGGCGTGTGGGTTGAGGACGTTGAAGGCAAGCGCTATCTGGATTGCCTGAGCGCGTATTCAGCCCTGAATCAAGGGCACTGCCATCCCAAAATTGTTCAGGCAATGACAGAACAACTGCAGAACCTCAGCCTGACCTCGCGCGCTTTCCGCAATGACAAACTGGGCATTTTTTACAAAAAACTCTCGGATATGACCGGTTATGAAATGAGCCTGCCCATGAACAGCGGCGCGGAAGCCGTTGAAACCGCCATCAAGGTTGCCCGCAAATGGGGCTATGCCGTCAAAGGTATTCCCAAATACGAGGCTGAAATCATTGTGGCAGCCGGAAATTTCCACGGGCGCACTGTAACCATCATATCGTTTTCCACCGAGCCTCTCTATAAAGAAGCCTTTGGTCCTTTTACGCCCGGTTTCAAAGTGATTCCTTTCGGAGATTTGGAAGCCTTAAAAGCCGCCATCGGACCCAACACCGCCGCGGTGATGTTGGAGCCCATTCAAGGCGAAAACGGCGTCATCATCCCTCCTGAGGGTTATTTGCGCGGCGCGGCGGACCTATGTAAACAAAATAACGTGCTGTTTATCGCTGATGAAATTCAGACCGGCCTTGGTCGGACGGGCAAACTTTTCGCGTCCGAATACGAAGGCGTCCGCCCGGATATAACGATTATCGGAAAAGCGCTTTCGGGCGGCTTGTATCCGGTTTCTGCCGTGCTTGCTGATAAACCAGTGCTAGGGCTCATTGTCCCCTCCGAACACGGCTCCACCTTTGGCGGCAGCCCGTTGGCCGCTGTCGTGGGTACCGCCGCCCTGGAAGTGATTGAGGAAGAAAAATTGCCCGAAAGATCGTTTAAACTCGGCAAATACTTCATGGACCACCTGAGCGAAATCAACTCGCCGCATATCAAAGAAATCCGCGGCAAAGGTCTGTTGATTGGCGTGGAATTGAAACCCGAAGCTGGCGGTGCCCGGCGCTTCTGCGAGTCCCTTCAGGATGAAGGTATCCTAGCGAAAGAAACGCACACGCATGTCATTCGGTTCGCGCCTCCCCTGATTATCGATCAGGAAACCCTGGATTGGGCGCTGCCAAAAATCGCCGGCGTGCTGAGACAAGCGTAGAAAGCGTTGCGAAATGAACAGGTTTGCCAAGATCGTTGCCACCTTAGGCCCGAGCAGTTCGGATGAAACTACGCTGCGGGAGTTAATCACTGCCGGCATGGACGTCGCCCGTCTGAATTTTTCTCACGGGACGCACGAAGACCATGCAGAAAAGGTCAGGCTTCTGCGTAAGCTTTCTGACGAACTTGGCAAACCTATCGCGATTCTGATGGACCTGCAGGGTCCAAAGCTGCGCATCGGAAAACTGGAGAATGAGCCACTCACACTGAAATCAAACCAGATTGTGGCGCTGAGCTCTTCCGAGAATCCCTCCGGTGTACGCGAAGGCACCATTTTCATTCCCTTCGACGTCCCCAAACTGCACGAAGCGCTGGTTCCCGGAAATCACATCCTCTTGGATGATGGTCAGCTGGAATTTGAGGTTCTTGAACTGGATGGCGAAAACATTTACGCCAAAGTTATCCTGGGCGGCGACCTCAAGTCGCATAAGGGTGTCAATCTTCCGGGCTCCAAATTGGACATTCCCTGCCTGACGCCCAAAGACCTGGAAGATTTGCAGTTCGGTCTGGATATAGGGGTCGATCTCATTGCCATATCCTTTGTCAAGCAAGCCTCAGACATCCTGACCGTTCGGGATACGATGCGCAAGATGACAAAATTGCTCCGGCTTCCGCCGATTGTCGCCAAGCTGGAGCGCCCGGAAGCCATTGAGAACCTTGAGTCCATCATGGACGCGACTGACGGCGTCATGGTGGCACGCGGAGACCTGGGCGTGGAAATGCCCCCCGCGGTGGTGCCCTCAGCCCAAAAAGCAATTATTCGGGCAGCCAATCATAAGGGGAAGTTTGTCATCACCGCGACCCAGATGCTTGAATCGATGATTAACAACCCCCGCCCGACCCGCGCCGAAGCAGCCGACGTTGCCAACGCAATTTTTGACGGAACCGACGCGGTGATGCTCTCGGCCGAATCCGCGGCTGGTAAATACCCGGTGCAAAGCGTGCGCATGATGGAATCCATTATCCGGGAATCCGAAAAGCACCTGAATGAATGGGGGCACCTCGACAGCCTGGTAAGCTCAGACCGGCTCGACGCGGTCATTTCCATTGCCCGGGCTGCCAAAGATTTAACCATGAACGCAAAAGTGGCGGCGATCGTGGTTTTCACTATATCCGGCGCCAGCGCTATGTGGATTTCAAAGACCAAACCGTCTGTCCCGATTTTCGCGTTTACTCCCGAAATGCGCACTTATCAATGGTTGGGCATCTCATGGGGCGTCACCCCCCTTCTGGTTCCTCACGCGGATACCCTCGAGACGATGATCCGCCATGTCGAAACCGCCATCACATCCTCAACGCCGCTTTGCGCGGGAGACCAGGTCGTCGTCATCAGCGGTTTCCCGGTCGGGGACTTTGGCAAACCCAACCTGACCTTGCTGTACACATTACGAGGATAAACCGCGTTTTCACGCCGGCGCGTGCCCGGATTCCCAACACCAAATTTAGCCCAACGCAACCACGCTGGGCATTTTTATTTACCCATCCCCCCTATCGCTTAGGCCCGGATGAATCCCGGCTGACGTACCCAGACCAAACTAGCCATCCTTTTTACGCAGAACAATGGAAAAAGGTATTGCCAACTTCAATTTCCTATGATAGCATATTGGTATATAATAGGTGCTTACTTATCTATATAGGCAGGCGCGTATAACACACCAAAACCTGGCAGCTCAAGGATTTCGCGCCAGAAACACAGTCAGTAATGTCACCCGCAAACCAACGTGGTGATTGCAAAAAGGAGAAATCAGGAGACCGGTAATGTTAAAATTTGATGAAGAAAAAATCTTAAAGAGTATCAATGGCGCGCTCGCAATGCGCCCAAAAATCGAAGCTGTCGCTGACGAATTGTATGACCGAGGTTTTGACGCGATTTTCTACATGGGCATCGGCGGCACGTATGCCTCGGGTATCATGGTTGTGGACTCCGTCGAAGGAAAAAGCAAGCTACCGATTTACGTGATGCAAGCCGCGCGTTACATTGCCCACGGAAACGCGCATGTTACGGATAAATCCGTAGTCGTGATCGCCTCCGACAGCGGCACCACCGCTGAGATGATTGAGGCCGTGGAAAAGGCAAAAAAAGCCGGCGCTTTGATTGTTGGTTTTGTGGAGTTTGTGGATTCTCCGCTTGCCAAACTCAGCGACCGCCTCATCTCCTACCCCCACAACGAACAGCTGAAATTGTTCATGTTCGCGCATCGCTTGATGTACAGAAATGGCGAGTTTAAAGATTACGAACGTTTCTACAAAGAGCTCGACGCGCATCTTGCGGATGCTTTTGTGGACACTTCCAAGCGCGCCGACGCTTTCGCCTTGGCTTTTGCTGAAAAACATAAGGATGACTCCCTGCACTATTACGTCTCGGCCGGCAACCACTTTGGCGCTAACTACTCTTACGCCATGTGCTACGTGGAAGAGCAGCACTGGATTCGCTCCAAATCCATCCATGCCTCCGAGTTCTTCCACGGCACTCTGGAAGTCATCGACCGCGACACGAACGTCACCGTGTTTGTGGGCGAAGATGAAGAACGCCCGCTGGCGGAACGGGTCGCGCGCTTCCTTCCCCGGGTTTGCGCTCGCTACACCATCATCGATACCAAGGATTACCCTCTGAAAGGTATCAGCCCCGAGTTCCGCGGCTTAATTTCATACCTTGTCTGCCACGCAGTGACCGAACGGATTGACGCGCACATCGAAAAGCTGAACTGCCATCCGATGGATATCCGCAGATACTATCGCCGACTGGATTATTAATCTCCCCCTCGGGCGCCGGCAGTTAGCCGCCCAAGGGACCATAAATAGAGCGCGAGGTGGTTCTTCACCGACCCCGCGCTCTGTTTTTGTTCATACACCAGGCCTATTTACCTCAACCGCGGCTGTTTGCTGATTCTTCCCCTCGGCGGCTTAAGCGCGGCTGCCTATTGATAAGATAAATTCAACCGTTCCAGGGCCGCCCGGTCTGGTCTGAGCCTGTCTGGGCTCAGACGGTTCAGCGGTTCATCCACCAGGTCAAACTCATCCAAAATATTCGTGGGGGAGTTTTCAATATATATCAGACCGGTCGTAAAAATCCGCTTTTCCTGAGCCTCAATCAACAATTCAAGCGCGGCATGCTTATCGGTGGGGTCATATTCCCGGTTTATTTTTTTCAAGATAATACTGGACCCATCGTGGAGTTGTACTTCGCGCGTTTCGCCTTCCTGGAAATCCTTAACCTGGATTGCCCGGGCGCGGGGAACATAGGTCAGTTCCTGAATGGGGCATTCATTTTCACGCCCCCAGGTATAAGATTGCAGCGCATCGTCCCGGTTGTTAAAGGTTACACAAGGGCTGATGATATCCAGCACCGCGATGCCATTTTGCATGACCGCCGCTTTCAACAGCTCTTTCATCTGTTTGATATCGCCCGCGAAGGACCGCGCGACAAATTTTGCTCCGCTGATGAGTGCCTCCAGACACAAATCCAGCGGCGGCAGGAAGTTTTTCCCTTGTCGCTTTAGCTCCAATCCCAAATCGGATGTCGCGGAAAACTGCCCTTTGGTCAGTCCATAGACTCCGTTATTCTCAATAATGTAAACCATTGGGACGTTGCGGCGGATGACATGCTTAAAATGTCCCAGACCGATGCTCGCGGTGTCTCCATCGCCCGAAATTCCCAATAATTTGATGCGCCGGTCTGCGAAGCACGCGCCGCTTACCAGGGCGGGCATGCGTCCATGCAAACCATTAAACCCGAACGAGCGCTGCAAAAAGTAGTTGATTCCTTTGCTGGAACAACCAATTCCGCTGAATTTCGCGACCATTTCGGGCGGGAGTCCCAACTCGAAAATGCTCTGCTGAATTTGATTCGAAACCGTGTTATGCCCGCAGCCCGGACAGAGTGTTGAAGCCTTGCCGCGATAATCGCTCAAGGCAAGACCAATGCTGTTGCGTTCCACCTTGGTTGTTTGCGGGTTATCCATGTTGCTGCTCCTTCGCCAGAATTTGTTCCCTGACCCAGATGGCTGTCATTGGCAGTCCATCAACTTCCGCCAATGAGATCAGCTTGGGAGAAAGTTCGTGTTGTTCCTGCTGTAAGATGCCAAACAGCTGCCCGTCCCGATTAAGTTCCACCACATAAACCCTTTCGTGCGCTTCCAGGAACTCGCGGACTTGCGAACAGGAAGGCAGAGCCCGCACGCGCAGATAGTCTGCCGGGATCCCAGCTTCCTCCAGCTGGTCTTGCGCCTCAATCAGCGCCGGATCTGTCGACCCCATTGCGATGATGCCAATCCGCGCGTTGGGTTTCCCGCGGATAATCGGCTCCGGCAAGTATTCGCAGGAATTATCCAGCTTTCGTTTAATCCTTCGTATCATCGCCGCCCAGTTGCCAGGATCCTCACTGTAGTTTCCATATTCGTCATGACCAGTTCCCCGGGTAAAATATGGAGCGCTCGGGTTCTGATTCCCCATAACCGTGCGCCAGGGGATACCATCACCTTCCAGGTCTTTATACCTGCCCCAGGCGCCCTGATACGCGTCCAGGTCAGCTTCCCACAAGACCCTGCCGCGGTCCATTTTGTCCGCCGGGTATTCAAATTTGCGGGTAATCCACTGATTCATCCCCAGGTCCAAATCGCTCATAACAAAGACCGGAGTCTGGTAATGTTCCGCGATGTCAAAAGCTTTCCAGCCAAATTCAAAGCACTCGTTTACACTGCCCGGGATAAGCATAATGTGGTTCACATCGCCGTGCCCGAGTTTGTAAACCATCGCCAAATCATTCTGGGCAGTGCGCGTCGGCAGCCCGGTGCTGGGACCCACCCGCTGGACATCCCAGATTACCACCGGCGTTTCAGTAAAGTAAGCCAGCCCGATATTCTCTGTCATCAAGCTCAGGCCGGGTCCGGAAGTGGCGGTCATCGCGCGCAGCCCCGCCCAACCGGCTCCAATGGCGCAGCCCGCGGCAGCCAGTTCGTCCTCCACCTGCAGGATGACGCAGGTGTTTTTGCCGGTTTGCGGGTCCTTTCGAAGGCTTGGGTTTTGCGCGATCATCGCCTCTACCATGCTGGAGGCGGGAGTAATCGGGTACCAGGAACAAAATTGCGCGCCGCCAAACAGAGCGCCCAGACCACCCGCGTTATTCCCATCGGTCAGGATGTAATCGGAAAGCGGCGGAAGGCTCTTCACCAGGTAAGCGTCCTGCTTCGTCAGATTTTCAGCCGCCCACTGGTATCCGGAAATTATCATATTCCGGTTTGAATCCAGCGCGCTTTGTTTTCCTCCAAATTGCCTGTTCAGGGCGTGTTCGACATTCTGCATAGGAATACCCAACATCTGCCCGACAATCCCCACATACGCCATATTCTCCATATATTCGCGCATATTCCGCGGCACTTCAGCCTGACGAACAAGCTGCCTGATTGGCATCGGGTAAAAGACCAAATCCGATCGGGTTTCGGCAGGCAGCTGGATATGGTCAGCATAAAACACCACGCCGCCTTCCGACAGATAAGACAAATCCTTCTGGAAAGTATCCGCGTTCATCGCCACGATAATGTCATCGTATGGGACCCGACCAAGATAACCGCGCTCCGATACCCGGATTACAAACCAGGTGGGCAGCCCTTTGATGTTGGATGGAAATATGTTTTTGCCGGAGCTGGGCAAGCCCATATTGAACAGCGCTTGATACAGAATTGTGTTCGCCGTGGCACTGCCAGACCCGTTTACTGTGCAAATGGTCATGCAGAAATCATTGACCTTTGATTTCTTTCCGTTTTGTGCGTTCCCGATTGGATGATCCATTTCTTAATGCTCTCCTGTAAACTTCATTCAAAGCGTTGGGATCGCTCTGTTTTTTTCCGCTGCTTCACCAGATCCATATGTTCAACCAACCATTGGAACCCGCGTTCAAAATCCCGCGCTTCCAAGGCTTCGGTAATTTGCTGGTGATAGCTCCACACCTGTTCCAGATAGGCTTGTTCCGGGAGCTGAGCGCGTTCCATTTCTTCGTTCGACTTCCAAAAGGTTTCCATGATGCTTTTTACAATGGGGTTGTCCATATGGGAAAAAATCGTCAGATGAAAATCCCGGTGTTCTTGCTCCGGAATCCGCATTGGCTCCCCGGAAATCAGGTTGAAAGCCCCGGCAACGATATCCCGCAGCGATTGGACGTCCTGTGAGGTGAGGAGCGGAGCTGCTTCGTACCAATAGCTGATTTCCAGGTGCTTCCGCAAATCCCGCAAAGCTTCGGGCAGATCCGGCTGCACCTTTGCTCCAAACGTGACCCCCAGTTCCAGGAGCTGGTTCATGGAAAACACCCGGCTTTGGATCCCAACTTTGGGCTTCACGTCCACAAATCCAAGCGTGCGCGCCACCTCAAGCTGCTCGCGCACACTCGCAACGCTAATCCCCAGAACCTTGCTGAGTTCAGCAATGCTGGGGATGGGAGATTTCGCGCGCTGCGCTTCAGCTAAATAATCAAGCAAATCGCTCTTGGTATTCATTCAGGTCCTGATATTAATCTTATTAATACCTCTGATTTATTTCATTATAACCGGCTCAAAGCGCCAAGTCAAGATAATTCCTATGATTAATCTGATTATTGAGCAGTAGTTACAGAATTAGCCTGAGAGCATCGGCCAGTTCGAGCACACCCTATAATGAATTTATCGTCCACTTTCAGGCAATCTGCCGGGTTATTGATAATCCTGGGTTACAATACTTGCGGAATTTAACTCAGGTTAATTATTTATGGGAATCAGCGAATTTTCAATCCCTTTTCGATATAAGACAAGCAGGTCCAGCCCGTTTACCTGGCTGCTTTCGCACACGCTACATCATTGGGCGGTATTTTTGGCCGCGCTCATCGGCGCTATTGGCAACGCAGCTTTTGCCGCCATACCCGCCGTGCAGTTCGGAATTGTGTTCACCAATCTGACCAGCGGCGCTCCGGATAAAGCGGTTTTTTTACGCGCCGCTTTGATTATCACCTATACCCAGATCGTCCGCGGGTTGTTTCAGCTGATGCGCAACTTCGGATTCGAATCAACCGCTCAGCTGATTGAGCGTGATGTGCGTGATGAGTTTTATATCAGCCTGCTTGGCAAGAGCATGACTTTTCACGCGCTTCAGTCCGTTGGCGACTTGATGGCCCGCGCGACAAACGACATCCGCGAAGTCAATTTCCTCTTCAGTCCCGGGATCAATATGGTCTTTGGCTCTCTGAACTTTTTGTTTATCCCGCTGGTTATCGGCTGGGAAATAAACCCTGCTTTGCTGCTGACTCCGGTTTTGTTCATCCTCAGCTATTTCCTTTCCATCGCGGGCTACCTGAAAAAGCTCAGGCCAGTTACCAGCCGGGTGCGCAGCAGCTTTGGACTGATGAACAGCCGGCTGGCGGAGGCGATTGACGGCGTGGAAACTGTCAAAGCCGCCGCGCAGGAAGAAAACGAAATCGAGCTTTTCAGGCAAAACATCCAGGCCTACCGCAACGTGTCTGTGGAACAGGGAGACATGGAAGCCCGTTTTTTGCCTTTGCTGTTGCTCGCACTGGCTATGGGCTTCGGGCTGCTGCACGCCCTGCTCTTATTCCAGCAAGGAACCATCCCGCTGGGGAACGTCATCAAATACTTTAGCGCGCTGGCTTTGTTGAGCTTCCCAACCAACACCTCTATCCACTCCTATTCGCAGATTTCCTTGGGGATTGCCAGCGCCCGCCGCCTGCTCTCCATCATGAATACTGAAAACAACCTGGACCAAAATGACAGCGGTTTCTCCCAGCCCTTGCGCGGCGAAGTGGTCTTTCAGGATGTCAGCTTTTCGTATGACGCTCATAAAACAGCCCTGCGAAACATAAGTTTCAGGGTCCACCCAGGGCAAACGGTCGCAATTGTTGGTCAGACGGGTTCGGGGAAAACAACTTTGGCGCGCCTGATTAACCGAACCTACGATCCGGACAAAGGCCTCGTTTTGATTGACGGGGTGGCGCTGCCGGCCTGGAAACTGGACACCCTGCGCAGTCAGATATCCATCATAGAGCAAGACATCTTCCTCTTTTCAAAATCCATTCACGACAATATTGCTTTCAGCAAACCCGGCGCCAGCCGGGCGGAGGTGGAATCAGCGGCTCAGAAAGCTCAGGCTCACGCCTTCATCACCGCCCTGCCCGAAGGCTACGGCACGATTATCGGAGAACGCGGGGTCACGCTCTCCGGCGGTCAGCGGCAGCGCATCGCGCTGGCGCGCGCCTTCCTGACTGACCCCAAAATCCTTATCCTGGATGATTCCACCAGCGCGATAGACAGCCAAACCGAGGATGAAATCCAACGCGCGATTAAAGCAGCTTCAGAAGGGCGCACCACGTTCATTATTACCCACCGCCTGTCCCAAATCCGATGGGCGGACCTCATCATTGTCATGCGGCGGGGAACAATCAGCGATATCGGCACGCACGCCGACCTGATGCGTTCCTCAGCGTCTTACCGCAACATCTTTACGGAGACCTAAGCGCGATGGGATTCCACACCGGCCTTGCCAGCGAATCTTACGACCGCCAATACAGCAACAAGCTGCTGTTGGGGCGAATTTGGACATACGCCGAGCCAGAACGCAAACGCATCCTGGTAATCTTATTAACCGTGCTTCTTCAGGGCGGTCTCGGCGCGCTTCCTCCGGTTATCGTTTCCAAGGTTTTGGATGAGGGCATCGCCGGTATCCCAAACCACCAGGCCCTCTACCTGCTGACCGCGGTCGTTATTCTCCTTGAGCTGCTGGGTTATCTTTTTTATTACATCAATCACCGCCTCCTGGCGCGCGTGATCGCCGATATCAACCGCAGCCTGTCCACCGACGCTTTCGCGGCTTCAATGCGGCAAGATATGGCGTTTCATGATGTGTTTTCATCCGGTAAAATCGTCTCGCGCATCACCACCGATACGCGCGATTTCTCCACCCTCATCACCCTGACGATGGACGTCGCCAGCAACCTGGTGCAATCTCTGGTAACCGCGTTCATCCTTCTCACGGCAGAGTGGCATCTCGCCCTGCTTTTCTTCCTGACTATTCCTGTGTTCATTCTTTTTGTGTCGCTGTACCGAAACCTGGCAAGACGCGTCTCAAGGCAGGGAATGCGCGCGATGGCGAACGTAAACGCGACAATCAAAGAAACCATCAGCGGCATCGCGGTTGCCAAGAATTTCCGACAGGAAGAAAGCATTTACGCGGAATTCAAACATTCTAATGTCGTCTCATTCAAGACGAACCTCAAACGGGGCTTGATTCTGTCCACCGTCTTCCCGACAACCCGCACCCTCGGCGCTTTGGCGACGGCGCTTTTGGTCTATTTTGGCGCGATTTCGGTCACCCAGGGGATTATCACAGCCGGAGCCTGGTATCTGTTCATCCTGAGCACGGAGCGCTTTTTGCTGCCAATCCTGAGCATCACATCCTATTGGACGCAGGTTCAGACGGGTTTATCCGCCGCTGAACGGATTCTGGCTCTGATCGACGCCGAACAAACCGTTATACAAACCGGCGATTATCAGCCCGGTAGTTACCGCGGCAGAATCGACTTCAACCATCTTTGGTTCAGCTATTCCAATGGCAAACCCGTCCTGAATGACTTTTGCCTCCACATCCGCGAAGGGGAAAACGTCGCCATCGTGGGGCATACTGGCGCTGGAAAGACCTCCATCGCACGGCTGATTACCCGCTTTTATGAATTCCAATCCGGTGAGCTGCTTATCGATGGCAGGGATATCCGCAGTTACAATCTGCACGCGCTGCGCCAACATATGGGGCTGGTCACCCAGGTGCCCTTCCTCTTCGAAGGCACGGTGGAGGATAACATTCGTTTCGCCAACCCGGATATCACGCGCGAGCAAATCCTGGCGCTCTCCAGTCAGATTGGCGGCGGGGAATGGCTGGAAACATTCGCGGACGGTCTGGATACCCGCGTAGGGGAACGCGGCGGGCAAATATCCATGGGGCAGCGCCAATTGGTGGCTTTGCTGCGCGTTCTTGCCCAGAATCCGTCGGTTTTCATCCTGGATGAAGCCACCGCGAGCATCGACCCATTCACAGAAAAGCAGATACAGACCGCCTTGAACCTGATTCTCAGGCAGTCCACCAGCGTGCTCATCGCGCACCGGCTTTCGACGGTACAAAGCGCGGACCGGATTATCGTGCTGCGCGAAGGGGATATCATCGAAGAAGGAACGCATTCCGAACTGCTCGCCCGCGGTGGGCACTACTCCGAGCTATACAACACCTATTTCCGGCATCAAAGTCTGGATTATGTGGAACAAGCCGGCTCATCATAAAATCACGCCAGCCACCAAGACCCGCGTATTATTATCGCGCTTGACTTTACACCCCATCCGGCTAAAATAAAACTAAGCTTTGGTTGGGAAGAGCCCTGATACTAGGCACCGAAGGGGCAAACCCGTATTGACGGGCGAAACTCTCAGGTAAACAGACCCTGCCAAATAACCCTCTGAAGGAAGCATTCAACGTTGGACGACAGAGGCACTTGCTAACTGGTGCCTTTTATTACTATGAGACAAGGAGAAAAAATGAACTTCCCGGAAGAACTAAAGTATTCGCAAACTGATGAATGGGTGAGGGTGGAAAACGGCATCGCCACCATCGGAATATCCGATTACGCCCAGGACGCGCTCGGTGATATTGTCTATTTTGAATTCTCGGTGGAAGCCGGAGAGCAGGTTAAAGCCGGAGGCCAGCTTGGTCAGGTCGATTCTGCCAAAGCCAGCTCCGAAGTCAACCTGCCGGTGAGCGGTGTTGTCACGGAGGTCAACGAATCTGTCTCTGACGATGCGGAAATCCTCAACCAGGACCCCTACGGAAAAGCCTGGCTGGTCAAAATTCAGTTGGCTGACCCTGCCGAAGTAGAAAAATTGCTCAGCGCTCAGGCATATCAGGCCTATCGGGTAGGGTAGCGCTTATGTTCACGCCCCACACACCAAAAGATGTGGAGGTTATGCTTAATACCATCGGGATCGGGAAAGTCGAAGATCTTTTTGCCGAGATCCCCGAAAAGTACCGCTTCCCGGAGCTTAAGCTTCCGCCTTCCCTGACCGAAATGGAAGCTGCCGGAGAATTGGAAAGCATCGCCAACGCGAACGGCAGCACCAAATCCCTGCTCAGTTTCCTCGGCGCCGGCGCCTATGACCATTACGTACCAGCCGCCGTGGATATGCTTCTGCAGCGCGGAGAGTTTTATACCGCCTACACGCCCTACCAGCCTGAAATATCCCAGGGTACCCTTCAGGCGATTTTTGAATATCAAAGCCTGGTTTGCGAGCTGACCGGAATGGATGTAGCCAACGCCTCGCATTACGACGGCGCTACAGCTGCCGCTGAGGCGGTCATCCTGGCTTATCACCATCTCAAAGGTAAACGGACGAAATTCTTGATTTCCCGCGCGGTCAACCCGCAATATCGCGAGGTTGTGCGCACGTATACCCAGGGCAGTCATGATATCTTCATCCAGGGGGACGACCCTGAAACCGGGCTTGATGCCTCGATGGAAAAGCTTATCGCGCAGATTGATTCCAACACCGCCCTGGTAATGGTGCAATACCCGGATTTCTTCGGGCGCGTGATAGACTACAAACCGCTCATCGCCGCGGCCCACTCCGCTGGCGCGTTGGTCGCGGTGGCGGTCAACCCGACAGTCCTGGGCGTTCTCACGCCTCCGGGTGAAATCGGCGCGGATATTGTCTTTGGCGAAGGGCAGCCGCTCGGTATTCCGCTGTCTTTCGGCGGACCCTACCTCGGAATCTTCGCGGTGACAAACGACCTGCTGCGCAAGATTTCCGGCAGACTCGTTGGTGAAACCGTGGATAACGCCGGACGATTGGCTTATGTGCTCACGCTGACAGCCCGCGAGCAGCACATCCGCCGCGAGAAAGCTTCCTCGAACATCTGTACCAATCAGGGATTAATGGCTCTCGCTTCTACAATTTACCTGAGTTTGCTTGGAAAGCAAGGCTTTGAAGCCGTCAGCAACCTGTGTTACCAAAAAGCGCACTACGCTGCCAGCCAAATCAGCAGCATCCAGGGCTATTCACAGGTTTTTTCGGATCAACCCTTCTTCCACGAGTTCGTCATCCGCAGCCCTCAGCCGGTAGACCATCTGCTCGATGACCTTCGCGCTTATGACATTCTCGGAGGTTACAATCTCGGCCAGGATTACCCCGAATTGGAAGGCTGTTTGTTAATTGCCGTCACAGAGAAAATTTCCAAAGAGGACATTGATCTCTTTCACGACGCGCTGGTGGAGGTGACCCATGACTGAGCCTACCATTTTCGAATTGTCATCAACCGGCCGCCAGGGCGTACGCTTCCCCGCGTCAGACGTGCCGGAAGTGGCATTGCCTTCTGCTTTCAGCCGAAAAGAGCTCCCGCTGCCGGAATTAGCGGAAAATGAAACCGTACGACACTTTACGCGCCTCTCCCAAAAGAACTACGCGATTGACCTGGGTTTCTACCCGTTAGGCTCCTGCACGATGAAGTACAACCCAAAAATCAACGAGGCAGTTTCGCGCCTGCCCGGTTTCGCGCTCACCCATCCGCTTCAACCGGAAGACACCGTGCAGGGCAATCTGTACCTGATGTACACCTTGCAGGAATGGCTGAAAGAAATCGGCGGATTTGCTGGCGTTTCGCTGCAGCCCGCCGCTGGCGCCCACGGTGAACTGACCGGCGTGCTCATCATTCAAAAGTATCACGCCCACCGCGGCGACACGCAGCGCACACGCATCCTCATTCCCGATTCCGCGCACGGTACCAATCCGGCAACCTCCGCGATGAGCGGCTTTGAGGTCGTGCCCCTGCCTTCAGACGCGCGGGGAAATGTGGACCTGGAAGCGCTCAAGGGTTTATGCGATGAACGCCTGGCTGGCTTAATGCTGACCAACCCCAACACCCTCGGCTTGTTTGACGAAAACGTGAGCGAGGTGATTGAAATCGTACATGCCGCGGGGGGCTTGGTCTATGGCGACGGCGCCAACCTGAACGCCCTCCTTGGCGTCCTCCGTCCGGGAGATCTGGGTTTTGACATCATGCATCTCAACTTGCATAAGACATTCTCCACCCCACACGGCGGCGGAGGGCCCGGCTCGGGTCCGGTCGGCGTCTGCCAGCGGCTGGTGGATTACCTGCCAGATCCGGTGGTCGCGATTATTGAGCCAGGCACCGATGAAATGCCGCCCCTTTATGGCTACGCGCATCCCGCCAGATCAATCGGGCGCGTCAAGTCGTATAACGGTCACTTTGGCATCCTGGTCCGCGCGTACACCTACATCGCGATGCACGGCAAGAACGGCCTGGCAAATATTGCCGAAAAAGCTGTCCTGAACGCGAATTACTTACTCGCGAAGCTGAAAGACAGTTACCATCTGCCCTACGACCGCCGCTGTATGCATGAATTTGTGGTGGAAGGTCAGTGGGCGGACGCTCCCGGTATTCGCGCGATTGATATCGCGAAACGCCTGATTGACTACAATTTCCATCCGCCGACAAACTATTTCCCACTGATTGTGCATGAAGCGCTGATGATTGAGCCCACGGAAACGGAATCCCTCGAGACTTTGGACGCCTTTGTGGATGCCATGCTCAAAATCGCCGCCGAAGCGCGGGAAAATCCACAGCTGTTACACGAAGCGCCGCATAACTCCCCTGTCGGGCGCTGCGATGAAGTCCGCGCGGCCAAGCAGTTAATTCTGCGCGCGCCAAAAGCCTGAAGTTTACCTGGTTCAACGCCGGAGCGTTTGCTCCGGCGTTGTGTTTTTAATGGATTTCCAGCGTCACCGGGCAGTGATCTGAGCCCATGATGTCATCATGAATCTGGACATCCCGCACGCGCGACATCAAAGACTCGCTAATCAAATAATAATCCAGCCGCCAACCGATGTTTTTTGCGCGCGCGTTCATCCGGTATGTCCACCAGGTATAAGCCTGCCTGGAGGGATAAAGCTGCCGGTAAACGTCGATAAAACCGTGTTCAAGGAATTTATCAATCCACACCCGTTCTTCGGGCAAAAAACCGGTGTTTTTTTCGTTTTCCTTTGGACGAGCCAGGTCAATCTCTTTATGAGCGGTGTTAAAATCACCGGTGATAATGATATTCTCCCCGCTCTCATGAAGCGCGTCACAAATCTCCAGCAGCCTCGCGTAGAAATCAAGTTTGAAAGGGACGCGCAGGTTTTCTTCTCCTCCATTGGGGAAATAAATGTTATACAGATAAAAATCGGGGTACTTCAATCGGATGACGCGGCCTTCGGTGTCAAATATTTCAATACCCAATCCCGTGCTGATTTCAATTGGCTCATTCTTATAAAAAACCGCTGTTCCGCTGTACCCTGGTCTGTCCGCCGGATTCCAATAAGCCTGATATTCGGGGAGTTGGCGCTGGTCTTCCTTCAATTGGTCGGGCCTGACCTTGATTTCTTGCAAGCAGAGCGCGTCAGGTTGATACTCCTCAACCCAGGCAAAGCCCTGCTTCCCAAAAACCGCGCGGTAACCATTCACATTCCAGGTTGTAATCTTCATGCGTAATCTCCTTTTATTTCCTCTGTCAGGCTATGGTAAACTTAGCGTTTGATGCCTATGATTTCCAAAAAACCTAACCCGCCCTTACGGCGCATCCTTCTGATTTTCTTGCTTATTCTACCAATAACTGCCTCTGGTTTTCCCATCTTGCCTGTAAGCGCTCAATCCGCGACACTACCCGTTTACGTCGTTCAATCGGGCGACACGCTTTACGGCATTGCCGGGCAGTTTTTCACCACCATCGACGCGCTCCTTGCGGTCAATAACCGCAGTATCGGAGACACATTGCGCCCGGGCGACCGCTTGTATATCCCGGGGCTTGAAGGGCTGCAAGGCGAACTCACCACAGACTACGTTCCGCTTGGCGCCAGCTTGCGCAGCCTCAGCCGCCGCACACAATCCGACCCTGCCAGCCTCGTCCGTCTGAACAAGTTTACCAGCCAGTCCGAACTTTTTGTCGGGAAAAAAATTGCCCTGACCACTACCGAAAGCACGCGGGATTTGCAAACTATGCCAGCGCTTTTACCGGGGCAGTCCTGGATGGAGCTTTCTTTGCTCATGGGGCAAAATCCATGGTCTTTGTCGCGCCTGAATCGTCTCGATTCTCCCAACACCGCCCTCCCGCAAGATGCCTACTACACCCATTCCGCTCAAAGCAACCCAAACAGCCTTGCCATTCCCGGTATCACCTCCCTTGTGATTGACAATCTCCCCTTGGTGCAAGGCGGCACCTTTGTGCTCAAGGTGCGCAGTGAACAGCCAGTAACGCTCTCGGCGGACCTGGCAGGTGTGAAGCCAGTATTCTTCACACGGGATGACGGCAGCCAGATAGCGTTTGGGGGCATTAACGCGCTCCAGGAGCCCGGCGCATACCCCTTGACCATCGAGGTCACAACGGGCGAAGGCACTGCCTACCGCTTTGACCAATGGACCATTATTGGTTCGGGCAATTTTGAAACTGACGAAACCCTCAAAGTGGACCCGGAAACCGTAAACGGAGAAAATATCTCCAGCGAAGACGAGCTGTTCCATAAGATTGTCACCACGCTAACCCCAACCCAGCAGTGGAGCGGTATTTTCCAATACCCAACGAAGGGCGACGGCTGTGTGAACTCCCGTTTTGGCAGCCGGCGAACTTACGTCGGAACAGATAAGGTCTATTACCACACCGGATTGGATATCGGCTGGTGCTTTGGAATTGATGTTTTCGCGCCGGCAGCCGGCACCGTCGTGGCGGTCCTGCCAAACCAGATAGTGCGCGGGAACAGTATCGTGATTGATCATGGGTTGGGCGTTTTTTCAATTTACATGCACCTGGAAGATTTTCAGGTGAAAGAAGGTGATCAAGTCCAGCCTGGTCAGCTCATCGCGCATATCGGCAACACCGGACGCTCCAGCGGTCCGCACTTGCATTTTGAAATAGATATTAATGGAACCCCGGTCAACCCAATCACCTGGTTGTACCGTGAGTTCCCATAAAAAAAGCAGGCATTTCTGCCTGCGAAGTGCGCTGGGGGGGACTTGAACCCCCACGGCTTGCGCCACATGGCCCTCAACCATGCCTGTCTGCCAATTCCAGCACCAGCGCGTGGATAGAGATTATATCTGTCCTGACTTTATTGTCAAGGATTTTTATTGGAGAAGAGTGCAATGAGAACAACAATTGTGCTGGACGCAATGGGTAGTGACAAGCGCCCACAGCCAGAGGTAGAAGCATCCGTGCGGTGCGCCGAAACTCTCGGGGTAGACCTCATTCTGGTCGGCGATGAAACCACCCTCAAACCTTTGCTTGCTGCGCAGCCGGGGGATAAATCCCACGTGCGTATCGTCCACGCCCCGGAAGCCCTCGAGATGAGCGATCATATCGCGGAAGCCCGCGCCAAACGCAACAACACCATGCAGGTTGGCATGAATCTCGTACGCAGCGGCGAAGCCCAGGCCTTTGTCACCGCCGGCAATACCGGTATGGCAATGTATTTCGCGACCAAAACTTTCGGCTTAATCCCGGGTGTCATCCGCCCCTGCCTGTGCGCGACTTTCCCGGTAAAAAACGGGAAATGCGTCATATTGGACATCGGCGCCAACGCGGAATGCCGCCCCGAATTTTTGGTGCAATTTGGGCGGATGGGAAGCGTTTACGCCGCCTTGCTCCTCAAGCGCGAGCATCCCCGGGTCGGTTTGCTGGCAAATGGTGAGGAAGAAGGGAAAGGCAACGAACTGGTAAAAGCAGCCGGCCCGCTGATGCGCGCGGAAGTTCCCGGCTTTGTCGGAAACATTGAGGGCAAGGAGTTATTCGCCGGCCAGGTAGACGTGGCTGTGACAGACGGCTTCACCGGTAACATCCTGCTCAAATCAACCGAAGCGGTTGCCCGCCTCATCCTCGACACGCTCAAAGAAGAGCTGCTGCGCAGCACGCGCACGAAGATAGGCGCGGCCCTGGCAAAGCCCGCTTTTAAATCGGTTAAGCAAATGCTCGACCCTTCCGAAATCGGCGCCGCGCCCCTGCTGGGAATCGACGCGTTGGTATTCGTCGGGCATGGGCGCTCGGATGTCAAAGCCGTTCTGAGCGCGGTCAATCAAGCCAAAATCGCGGTGGAATCCGGCTTGCTGGATTCCCTGCGTCAATCAATCCCATTAAACAGCAGCGGAGAAGTGCTTTCATGAAACTAGTCATTAACGAAAAAATCATCAAGAAAAACAAACTGATTGGTCAGGTTACCACCTTTGCCAGCCTCGCGGTGCTAGCGCTTGGCCTGGTATTTGCCTTCAGCAAGGATATGACCAAAATCCTGTATTCCTATATCGCTCTCATCATTGGTTTTGTGCTTTCACAAGTGGGTATGTACTTTTCCACCCGCTTCGGGCGCAGTCCGCGCTTTGATGAATTATTCAAAGACGCCTTCGAGAAACTGCGTCATGAATATACCTTCTATGTCTATTCCAGTCCGGTACCGTTTCTGCTGCTCGGCCCCTGCTCCATTTGGGTGCCGATTCCTGTGACGGCGACAGGGAAAATCTCATATGAAAACGGGAAGTGGAAACAGCATGGCGGCAACTTTATGATGAAGATTTTCGGACAGGACACTCTGGGAAAACCATTGTTGGAAGCCAGTTCCAACGAAGAAGCACTGCGAAAATACCTCGCCACCTGCGGTATCCCAAAGGAAGAACAGCCGCCAATCAAACACATTATGGTAATCCTGACCAAGAATACTGTCGTCGGCGAAGTTGGTGAATCCCCGATTCCAGTCGTCAATCTGGAAGATCTGAAACGCTCTGTCCGCAGGGTGGACCGCGACGAATGCGAAGTTCCGCTGAGCGAAGAACAGACCGCCCGTCTCACGAGCGCTCTGGACGCGTACAAAAAGAAAGGCTCCTGAGGGAATCAGGAGCTTTTTTCTTCTTTATCCAGACCCGCGTACTGGCGCAGGCGCCTCACTTCCGCTCCGCTGAGGTAGCGCCACTCCCCCAGGCGTAAAGAACCCAATTTAAGCGTCCCAATCCGCACGCGTTTAATTTGCGCGACAGGCAGCCCTATTCGCGCGCCGGTCTTCCGAATCTGACGTTTCTTGCCCTCACGCAGGGTAATCCTCAGCCAGGTGCCGCTGCCCGCGTTGTTCATCACTTCCACCTTCGCCGGCATCGTGCGATAGCCGTCTTCCAGAACAACCCCGCGCCGCCAGATTTCCAGCTGTTCAGCATCCGGCTGTTTAATGACGAAAACTTCATATTCCTTTTCGTGTTTATAGCGCGGATGGGTCAGGCGATTCGCCAGTTCGCCGTCATTGGTCATCAATACCAGCCCTTCGCTGTCCAAATCCAATCTCCCCACCGCGAACAAGGGCTCTTTTATGCCGATTAAATCGTTTACCGTCGGTTTGGGATGGTTTTCATCGATATCCGAGAGGTAACCTTTGGGCTTGTTCAAAGCGATATAGATTCTTTCCTGCGCCAGCCGCACGGGTTTGCCATCCACTTTAATACTGTCCCGAGCAGGGTCGGCTTTATCACCTAAATGAATGAATTTGCCATTCACCGTCACCCTGCCTTCTTCAATCAGGGTTTCGCAAGCTCTGCGTGACCCAAGACCAGCCGCGGCTAATAATTTCTGAACGCGTTCTTCTGCCATTAGTCCTTCAAAATCCTTTTTTCCTGGGGTTCAACCGCCGGGCGTGCCGCTCTGAGGGCTTCGATATCCATCTCCGGCAGTTGTTCCAATGATTCCAGCCCAAAGTGCTGCAAAAAATCCTGTGCGACCGCGTACAAAATCGGGCGTCCGGGTGCCTCAGACCGGCCTTTTTCCTCAATCAAGCCTTTGGCGAGTAAGCTCTTAACGACGTAATCGCTATTAACGCCCCGAATCGCTTCAATTTCCGGTCGGGTGGACGCCAATTGATACGCGATAATCGCCAACACTTCCAGCGCTGGCTGCGAAAGGCGTGAGCTGACCTCCAAGCCCAGAAATTTTTCAATCAGCTCCGCGTGCTCGGCGGCCGTCACCAATTGGTATTGGTTTCTGATTTTTTGCAGGCGTATCCCATGGCATTCCTCATAATGTCGCCCAAGCCCATCTGCCAGCTGTATTAGCTCCGCGAGGGGCAAATCCAAAGCCTTTGCCAGGTCTTCCGCCGAACTTATTCCAGGCGCGGCAAAAAGCAGCGCCTCCAGGCGTCCGAGATTGGTTTTGGTTTCAAGGTCAGTTTCGGTTTCGTCGCTCATGCTATAATATCCTCACTTAAAGCGATGTGATTATACTCTACTTGTCTCGGGGAAAGCCCCCTGAAGGGATATACCTATGCGCGTTGCACTCACCGGCGCTGCCGGTTTTTTAGGCTCTCATCTGGCAGACCGGCTCATCCAGGAGGGTCATGAAGTCATCGGACTGGATAACTTCGTCACCGGGGATGAAGCCAATATCGCGCATTTACTTGATTCCGGCGCCTTCCGCCTCATCCGTCAGGACGTATCCACCTACATAGATATCCCCGAAAGTCTGGACTATGTGCTCCATTTTGCCTCTCCTGCCAGCCCCAATCCAGCCTCCCCCTTTGGCTATCCCAACCTGCCTATTCAAACCCTGAAAGCCGGCGCTTTAGGCACGCTCAACACGCTTGGGCTGGCAAAAGCTCATCAAGCCCGCTACCTGCTGGCGTCTACCAGCGAGGTGTATGGAGACCCGCAAGTCCATCCACAGTCAGAAAGCTATTGGGGCAACTGCGACCCGATTGGTCCCCGTTCGGTATACGACGAAGCCAAACGTTTTGCTGAAGCGCTCACAATGGCATATATGCGCTTTCATAACCTGAATACGCGCATCGTCCGGATTTTTAACACCTTCGGCCCCCGCATGCGTTTGGATGACGGGCGCGTGGTGCCAAACTTTATCCGACAAGCGCTGCGCGGAGAGCCTCTGACCGTGTATGGAAGCGGCACGCAAACCCGCAGTTTCTGTTATGTGAGCGATCTGGTGGAGGGTATTTACCGCCTGATGCTGTCTGAGGAAAAATATCCGGTCAACCTCGGCAACCCCACGGAAATCACGATTCGCGATTTTGCGCTTCTAATCAATGAGCTCACCGGGAACAAAGCCGGGCTGATTACCCGCTTCGAGGAAGGCTTGGGGGATGACCCTCAGCGCCGCCGCCCGGATATCTCCCGCGCCAAAGCCCTGCTGGGTTGGGAACCCAGGGTTGACCTTACCACAGGATTGCGTGAGACGATTAACTACTTCCGCTGGAAAGAACAGTTATGAGCAGGACCTTCAACCCGGAGGTGGTGCGCTTCGGAAAATTCCTGCTCGTTGGCGCGCTAAACACACTGATTGACTTCGGTCTGATGAACCTTTTCTCGGGTTTGCTCCACATGCCGCTTGTGCTTGCCCAGGCGCTGTCTTTCATCCTGGCAGTCATCAACAGTTACGCGCTCAACCGGCTGTGGATTTACCCTGAAACACAGGCGAAATCCCTGGCCGATCAGTTCACCAAATTCGCCATAATTAACGCTGCTGGTCTGGCGCTGCGCACGCTCTCCATTTCGCCGGTGGACGCCTGGTTCAAACAGTTAATCACATTCTATAAGCTGCAGCCTTTCGGTCTCACCGCGCACGCGCTCAGCCGAAATTTGGCCCTGGCGGTCATTATCCCACTCACGCTGATACTTAACTATCTCGCCAACCGTTTTTGGACCTTTGGGGACGTCGCCAGAGCCGGAAGAAAACCCGAAAAGGCAGCCTGAGGTATGGGAACGCTGCGGGTTATTGGCGGGGAAGCAAAAGGGCTGCGCTTGAAAACAGTGCCCGGGGATACCACCCGCCCGATCACCGACCTGGTAAAAGAAGCGCTCTTCAATATCCTGGGGGATGAAGTCCTTGGCGCGCATATACTGGATCTCTTTGGAGGTACCGGCGCCGTAGGAATAGAAGCGCTCAGCCGCGGCGCGGAAAGCGCGCTCTTCCTGGATAAGAGCCGCGAAGCCGTGCGCACAATTCAGGATAACTTGCGCACAACCCGGCTTGATAAAAAAGCCCGGGTACTGCACCAGGATGCCTTTTTATTCCTCTCCCAGCCGCCAACGCGGGCTTACGAAATGATTTACATCGCCCCACCGCAATATAAGGGCATGTGGCAAAAAGCTATGGATTTGCTGGACCAGCAGCCGGCATTCCTGAGCCCTGAGGGGCAGATTATCGTGCAAATCAACCCGGTTGAGTGGGAAGAACGCCGCTATCATGCCTATTCTGAGTTTGACCGCCGTAAGTACGGGGATACCTTATTAGTCTTTTTTGAACACGCTCAAGCTGAGAACGACATTACCAACTGACCGCGCGCATCGTATTGATATAAAGCCCAAAAAGGTTCCCCGCCACGGCTGGCGTGGGCTGTCTTAGCGAGCAGCACCGGCAGGTCTTCCACCAGCGGCAGCCCGGTGAGTTCGTCCAGTTGGAACCAACGGAGGTTTCCTTCGGAACTTTCAAGCAATTCGCCGGTCAGTTCCTCCGCCCGGAACACAAAAAACGCGATGCCGCTTTCAGGGCGCACATCCACCATCACCTGCCCGCAAAAAGTCCACTTTTCAGCGGATAATCCGGTTTCTTCGAGCAGTTCCCGCCTGGCAGCAGTCAAAACGCTTTCTCCGGCTTCAATATGCCCGCCAATCCCATTCCACAAACCTGCCCAGATGCGTTTATGGGGCGCGCCTGAGAGCAGCAGAACCTTACCATCCGCAGAAAAAGGAAAAATTAACACCCTTGGAACAACTGTATACCGTTCTGTGTTTAAGCCTTGCGCGTCAGCGCCCATCTTTCTCCTTAAAAAAACAGCTCATAAGAGGTTTGTGTCTTATGAGCTGCTGTGTCTTTGGAGCCTCAGACCAGGAACATCGGCAGGTTATAAATATCCTGAATCCGGGGTCGATAATTCTCTTTGTCGTAATACTTGTCGACATCCACATGGCGTTTTCCCTGGATTGGTGTCTCAATCGGAACAGTGGTGTAGACGCCGTTGTTAATCGCCACCATTTTACCGAAATCGCCATTCTTCGTCAGCTGCATCGCCAGGGTGCCGTAATTCAACGCCACCATCCGGTCAAGCATGTCGGCTGGGCCGCTGCGCACCAGATACGCCAGCTTCTGGAACATAATGTGCTGACCGGTGAGCAAATTAATCTGATCGCCCACCACCTCACCAATCCCGCCCAGCTTTTTGTGCCCGTAAGCGTCTTCCTCGCCGGTTTCCACAAAAACGCCGCCATCCGAAATCGCGCCTTCAGAAATTACGCACATGGCATAGTTGGATGGATTCTTCTTTTTATCCTCAACCAGAAAATCCGCCAGCTTATGGAAGTTAAACGGGACTTCACAGATAATTGTCCGGTCCGCGAAGCTCAGGTAGCCGGTTACCAGGCTGGTTTCCCCGGAATTCCGCCCGAAGAGCTCCACGATTCCAATGCGTTCGTGAGACCCGACGGAGGAGCGGAAGTTGGTAATCAGCGAAACCGATTGGGTGATTGAAGTGGAAAAACCGATACAGTAGTCCGTACCATTCACGTCATTGTCCATCGTCTTAGGGATGGCAACCACCGGAAAGCCTTCCTGATAAATTCTCGCCGCGTAGCTGAGGGTATCGTCGCCTCCAATGGTAATCAGCGAGTCGATGCCGTGGTAATCCAACACCTTCAGGATGTAATCCGTGTAATCCTTGGTGCCGTCAGGCTTTACCTCCTTGCCGTAAGAGCTGCCCACCAGGTGTTCCGGGACATCTTTCGGGCGCACGTTGGAAGGGTTGGTCCGGGATGTGTGTAAAAAGGTGCCGCCCGTTCGATCTACCTTACGCACGGTATTAACATTAAGGGGTGAGATAAGGTCGGCAGTGCTTTCCGGGTCGTCCAGGTTGTAGCGCAGCAAACCGCCCCATCCCAGGCGGATTCCCATCACCTCGTAATCCCATTCCGCCGAATTCAGCACGACGGATTTTATCGCCAGGTTTAAACCAGGAACATCTCCTCCCCCGGTCATTACTCCAATTCGTTTTTTTGCCATAGAAAAACCTCCAAAATAATAAACTTCGCGTTATGTATCGGGCAGCGGCCGCGGGCTGTTCAACGCCCACCACCGCGTCCATTCAAGACCCAACAGAGCCACCCAGGGTAAGAAGGAAATTACCCAGGTAGATTCTATCGAAGACCAGTTTTGTGTGTTTAAAAATGTTTTAAAGCTGCTATAAAGAAATGCTAACAGGGCTGTCCAAAAAATAATTTTACCAGCAATCTTCCATTTTTCGTGAAGAAATCCATAAAAAAACATCACGCCCGGCCAGGCAAACAGCAAATACACCGGAGAGCCTGCCGGGTTGAACAGGCTGAGCAAGCTCAGGGTCAGCAGCAGTTTCCATCGGATCCGTCTGTCATCACATTGAGCCAACCCATACCATTCGACCAACATCATAAAGAATAAACTGACATGCAGCCCCACCGCCAGCGGCACCGCCGCGCCCGGGAAGAACGCGCCAAGGCGCATGAGCGGTGTGTCCAGCCAATCCAGTTTGGGTTGCGCCGCGATAAAACTGCTAAACCACGCGGGTATCCAACCGGGAAACAGGATAAGCGAGGTCAGCACAAGGAACACAAGCCCAACCAGAAAAACCGTCAGAATGTCGGTTTGCTTGCGGGAATTCAACCAAATCATCAGAAACACAGCGATTACAAAACTGATTGGCAAAATGCCCAGGCATAAGAACAACAGTACGCCCGCGGCAGTACCCCTTCTGGCCAGTGTGTATTTGCAAGCAGCCAAAACAGCCAGAAAAAAAAGCGGGAGAACACTGGCGCTAAGTATCAATTTGAAAAACGGGTAGGAACAGGTGATGAGCAGCGCCAGGAGGCATTTTTCCAGCACGCGCAGCTGCACCCCAGCCAGCTCAAAACCAATCCACAAACTAAAAAATATGGACAGCGCTGTCAGGGTCATCCAAATCGCGCGAGCGATTCGATATGGCAGAAAGCTGAATGGAATATATAAATAAATATACCAAACCAGGTCTATAAACCTGCCCTGGCTGAAGGTCGGCGGCGTGAAACCCAATTCATCGTACAGCGCCAGAGCATCCGAATAGGCTTTTTCTGAATAAGGGGAAGTACCATCCCGCATCCAACCGCGGGCGGCAGACCAGCGGGATAAAAAATCATCCTGGTATGGAAATTGCTCTGATAGCTGCAGATTCAGCAGCACCAAGCCGGCGGCAAGCGTCAGCAGGAAAAGAGGAACCCAATACTGTGCGTATTTCTTCAGGAACACCGCTACCTCACGATAATTATGGGATTTTACCCGCTGGAAAGCAAGTGGTCAACTCGCAAGCTTGCCTTCCTTAATAAGCCGGAAGAGGATATAATATGCGACTTATTACCAAATTCAAATAATGAATCAGGTTTTGATACTTGAATTTGCTTCTGAAATACTGTACTCTATGGGTTAAGTGCGAATAAATTCTAAGAAAAGGTACCAATTTATTAATGGCAAGAATAACTAACGACAACCAGGTTCTCGACGATGATCGCGAATCCTCAGCCCTTGAGCGGCTGCTGGATTTTGGCAGAAAAAAGACTTTCGTAACTTACGACGACATCCTTCAGTTTTTCCCTGATGCCGAACAGGATTTGGACCAGCTGGAAGAAGCCTACACCGCCCTGCTGGGAGCCGGCATCAATTACACGGAAGATTCCTCAACTCAGGAGGAGCCCAGCGAATCCGAGCTAACCGAGACAATCAGCGAAGAAAGCTCTCTGGATGACCTGGCGAACATAGACACCGACGACACAATCGGTTTGTACCTGAAGGAAGTCAGCCGGGTTCCACTGCTGCACGATATCGAAGAGGAACAAAAATTAGCCCAGCGAATTGAGCGGGGTCGACTTGCCCGCGAAGAACTCGCCAAAGGCAATGTCGGACCCAAAAAACGCCTGGAATTACGCGCCCAGATTGAAGACGGCTGGGCAGCCCGTGAACACCTGATTACCGCCAATTCCCGTCTGGTCATCAGTGTGGCAAAAAAGTATATGGGCCGCGGCGTGCCCTTTCTGGATCTTATCCAGGAAGGCAATATCGGCCTGATCCGCGCTACCAAAAAATTTGAATATCAACGCGGGCACAAATTCAGCACCTATGCCACCTGGTGGATCCGCCAGGCAGTCACCCGCGCGATTGCCGACCAAGGGCGCACTATTCGCGTGCCGGTGCATATGGGAGACCAGATTAACAAACTTCTGCGCGTCCAACATCAACTGACTCAAAAATTGGGTCGGGAGCCAAGCGTAGAAGAGTTGGCGGAAGCTCTTGAAGTCCCGCCCAAAAAAGTGGAGAATATGATTCAGGTTGCGCGCAGACCGCTCTCCCTGGAAACGCCGACGGATGATGAGGAAGATTCAGTTCTCGGGGACTTTATTGAAGATGATGAAGCCCCGCCTCCGGATGATATTGCCACCTACAACCTGCTGCGCGCGCATCTGGATGAGGTGCTCGATTCGCTTCCCCCCCGGGAGGTTCGTATCCTGCAGCTGCGCTATGGTTTGCTGGACGGGCAAGCCTACACGTTGGAAGAAGTCGGGCGCAAGATGGGCGTCACCCGGGAACGCGTGCGCCAGATAGAAGCCCAGGCGCTGACCCGCTTGCGTCATCCCAGCGTGCGCCGAAAACTGCGCGATTACCTCGGAGAATAACTTAACTTTGCAGCCGGAATACTCCGGCTGCAATATAATCAACTCATGGTAGCGATGAAAAGCAAAAAACAGCCCACCCCCAAAAAAGCTCAACAAAACGCGCCAGCGATTCCCACGCCGCTTCAAATTAACACGCCAGACCCGCGCGAAGCCACCCGGCCTGTCAAACTAACCCAGGTTGTAAGCGGGAACCAGGTTCAAACAGCCCGGGCTCAAGCCGTGTCTGAGCTTGAGGAAACCCGCCCAATCGCGATACGGGCAAAAAACGGCACCGACCTGCCTGCGCCAGAAAAAAGCGCGCCAGAAGGGCAAACTGACGCCTTGCCAGCCTGGCTGATTGCCTACGCCCGGGAAGCTGAACCGAAAGAAGCCCCGCCAAGCCCGGCCGAAGAAACGCGTCAAATCCATCTCCATCAGCCGGAAGCACCGGCCAACACAGACGCCGCCTTCGCGCCGGTAATCTCCACTTCGCCGGAAGCCAGCGGCTGGACGGTAGAAACTCTGCCCGCCGCGGCACCGCAGGAAGCCGGGCCCGTCGGCATGGATGAGCCTCCGGAACCCCTGGCTCCATCCAGCGAAGCGGATGATCGCGCTCACTCCACCGGCGAAGCAGAGCTGACAGAAAGCCCCAGCCAACCGGAAAACACCCCTGAGCTCGATTCAACCAAGTTCAGCCTTGCCAGGATGCTGGACAGCGGAAAATACGCCGAAGCTGACCAGCTGGTTGCGGACATGGCCGCGGAACCAGCCGCCCGGGCGGAGGCGATGAAGGTGCTCCGTTCGCGCCTGGATACCAGCCGCGAAAGCCTGCCCTTGTGGGAATTTTATGCCCGCTTGTGCAGCGCGGATAATCAGGTCGAGCTTGCCAGAAGCGCGCGCGAAACCGCAGAAAAACTGAAGAATCTACCTGGAGAATAAAATGGAACGATCTCTTGTCTTGGTTAAGCCGGACGGCGTACAGCGCGGTTTGGTCGGTAAAGTAATCACAGCCCTCGAGGACCGCGGCTTACGCCTGACCGCTGCGCGTTTCCTTCGCGTCAGCCAGGAACTGGCAGAAGCGCATTACGGGGTCCACGCGGGCAAGCCTTTTTACGACGCCCTGATTGCGTTCATTACGTCTTCTCCGGTTATGGCGATGGTCTGGGAAGGACCAGACGCGATTGCTGCCATTCGTCAAACCATGGGCAAAACGCGCGGAACAGAGGCGGCGCCAGGCAGCATCCGCCATGATTACGCGCTGCAAGCGCGCTTCAATATCACTCACGCCTCGGATTCCCCCGAAAACGCGGAGGCGGAGATTGCGCTGTGGTTCAAACCGGAAGAAATTGTGGTTTGGTCCCGCGATATTGAGAAATGGATTTACGAATGACAGAACACGGGTTCTCTGATCTGGTGGTTGTTTACCGCGCCAAGGGATTGGTTGATGGCGAAATAATCCGGGGTTTCCTGGAAGCCCAGGGCATCCCCGCCAACGTCAGTCAGGAAGCCGCCGGAAAAATCTATGGTCTCACCATCGGCGACCTGGGCGTGGCTGAAGTGTTGGTCCGCGCGCAAGATGAGCAGCGGGCGCTCGAGCTTTTGCGGGAGATGGAAGCCGGCGAATTTGAGAACGAAATCCTCGTCAGCGAACAGACAGACCAAAAAGCGTTCGGTCCGCAGTCCACCCCCGAAGAGGACGAGCTGCGTGAGCGCAAAAAGGTGCTGATTCTGGGCACAGCCAATTCCGCCCGCAGCCAGATGGCGGAAGCTGTGGTGAATAACGACTGCTGGGATCGGTGGGTTGCTTTCAGCGCGGGCACCAACCCCGCGGCAGCCATTAACCTATGGACGCTCAGAGTGCTGGAGGAAGCCGACATTTTCCATCAGGGCGAGCCAAAATCCGTTGACGTTTTCCGCGGACAGGACTTCGACCTGATTATCACGGTTTGCGATGACGCCCGGGAAACCTGCCCGGTTTGGTTGGGCGAAGCGAACCGGATCCACATTGGTTTCGAGGATCCAGCTGCCGTGGAAGGCAGCGGCGCCGAAAAGCTGGAAGCCTTCCGCAAGGCCCTCCGCCTTATCCGCGCCGCTATTCCAGCAGTCCTGAAGCATTACGAATGAACCCGCGTTCGGGGTGGAATCTGTGCATACCGCGGCCGCGGCGAAGCCCGCGGCTTGCTTGTTTCCAGCTGCCGCCTGAGGGTGCAAATTGACAAAGCCGAACCTATCCGTTATAAACCCACCATGAAAACCAACCGCATCAGCCGCTGTTTGCTTGTTTTCCTTTGCGCATGCTTGCTGACAAGCGCGTGCGCCGCCCCTGCCGCGCAAACACAACCGGTAGTCCCAACCCAGACTCAAACGCTTGTGGGCAGCCCGACGCCGCTGGCCGCCACCGCTGAGCCGCTGACCTCCCCAACGGAAGCCCGGGTCTCCACCGAAGCCCGCCTGACAGACGCCGACGCTGCCTTACAATTCGGGGATTACCCCGCCGCGCTGCAAGCTTATGCCGCCGGGAAAAGCTCGGGTTCCGCGGCTTTACGCGCTGCAGGCTTGTTCGGGCAGGGCTTGGTCAACTTCAAACTCGGGGATTACTTTCAGGCCAAACCTTTCCTTCTGGAACTCATCAGCACATACCCCGACAGCTTGCCTGCAGCCCGGGCGAGTTACCTGCTTGCCCGGATTGCGGTTTCCGAAAAGAACTATTCTGATGCCGTGGATTACCTGACAGCCTACCAGCAAGCCCGGCCGGGTGTTTTGGACGCGTTTATCTTGGAGCAGATAGGCGACCTGCGCGCCCAAACAGGGGAGCATGACCTCGCGTTGAAGGCATACTCAAGCGCTTATTTAGCCTCAGACCCCAATGACAACGCGGCGCTTGCCATCAAGGTCGGCAGCGAATATATGGAATTAGGGCAAAACGAACAGGCATCTGCTATCTACCGCAATGTTTATGCGCAGACGGCAGATATCTATCTGAAATCCCAGCTGGACCTGCTGCTCGGGCGGGCCTCCATCGCGCAAGGCGCCGTTGAGGAGGGTTTCGCGTACTACCAGCATGCGGTCAACAACTACCCGGAGACGTATGACGCCTATTCTGCCGTCCTGGCGCTCCTGGATGCGGAACAAAGTGTCGATGAACTGCAGCGCGGGCTCATCAATTATTTCAGGGGTCAATATGACCTGGCGAATGAAGCCTTCGATCGCTACATGGAAGGTGACGGTCTCGAGAAAGATAAGGCGCTTTATTATCAGGCGCTGGCTGCCCGGGCGAAAGGGCTCGAACTTTACGCTTTTCATTCCGAAGAACGTTTCGCGCTCAATCAGATTAGCGGCACGCCCCAGGATCAAACCGCCATCGCCCTTTGGGAGCAGCTCGTCAGCGACTATCCCAAGAGCAATTACCTCTCACACGCCATTGAGGATATTGTCTACACGCAATATCAGTATATGAATCGGGTGGACCTGGCGGCTCAAACCGCCCTGGATTATGTTTCCCAGCAGCCTCTGAGCGTTTACGCTCCCAGCCTGCTTTTCACCGCCGGCAGATACCTGGAAATCCAGGGAAAACTGGAAGAAGCCGCCCAGGTTTGGGACCGCATCGCCGCAAATTACCCCTCCTCAGACCAATCCTTTCAGGGCGCGTTTTTCGCCGGCATCCTGCATTACCGCCGCGGAGACATGACCTCCTCGGCCGCCTCCTTCAACCGCGCCATCCTGCTGGCCCTGGAACCATTGGAAAGCGCGGGAGCTTACCTCTGGCTTGGAAAATTGAGCCAAGCCGCGGGCGACCAGGATAAAGCGCGTGCGTATTGGAATTCCGCGGCGCAAGTTGATCCGGCTGGCTATTATGGTTTACGCGCCGTGGAACTGGCTGAAAACAAACCGCCTTTTGCTTCTCCCGAGGCATTGGATCTGCGAGTAGACCTGGTGAACGCCCGTCAGGTTGCCGCGGCATGGATGCGCACTTCTTTTAATCTGCCGCCGCAGGTGAACCTCGATTACAGCCCGGAGCTCTGGAATGACCCCCGCTTTGTGCGCGCTCAGGAATACTGGAGCCTGGGGCTCTACACGCAAGCCCGCTTGGAATTTGAATCCCTGAGAATTGACAACCGCCTGGACGTGCTCAACAGCTTCCGTCTGCTCAAAGCCTTTCTGGATTATGGTTTTTACGCTTCCGCGATTGAAACCAGCCAGACCATCGCGACACTTGCCGGCTACAGTGATATCGCCCTGGCGGATAATCTGCCAGCTTATTTCAGATACGTCTATTACGGCACGTATTACCTCACCTGGGTTCAGGACGCGGCAGAAACCTACGATCTGCCGGTTTTGGTCCTCTTCAGTCTCATCCACCAGGAAAGTCGTTTTCAACCTTTCGCTCAATCATCTGCGGGTGCACAGGGTTTGCTGCAATTAATGCCGCAGACTGCCGCGACCATCGCGTCAGAAATCAATTACCCGCCCAATTTCAGTACAGCCGACCTGGGCGTACCGCTTTATAACCTGACCCTCGGCGCGAACTACCTTGCCCGGCAGTACTTTGGATTTGATGACGACCCTTACGCGGCCCTGGCAGCCTATAACAGCGGACCCGGCAACACCCGTGAATGGAAGGAAATTGCCGGCTCTGACCCGGACCTCTTTGTTGGCTCCATCCGCTATCTGGAATCCCGCACCTATGTCCGCAAAATCGCTGAAATCTTCGCGCAATACGCGCGCCTCTACGGCAAATAAACGCGTCCGCTAAGTCTCCGTGTGCTCTTCTATGGTCAGAAAGTTCCCGGCTTCAACTTTAAATAGCCAGGCCTGAGAATGGTTATTATTCTTTTTGACAATTACTGTTCCCGGCTTCAAAAAAACGCATAAAAAGAAAGGCGGCTGGTGCCGCCTTTCTCATCGTATCTGGTCTGACTTACTTATGCTTCAATGCGGCCTGAGCGGCTGCCAATCTTGCCAGCGGCACGCGGAAAGGAGAGCAGCTGACGTAGTTGTTGCCAATGATATGGCACCATTCAATTGAGCTGGGGTCTCCGCCGTGTTCACCGCAAATGCCGACCTCAAGGTTCGGGCGCACTCTGCGGCCGTCTTCAACCGCCTTCTTCATCAGCAGACCAACGCCTTCGCGGTCAAGCTGCTGGAAGGGGTTTTTGGGAAGAATGCCTTTTTCAACGTAGCGAACCAGGAAAGTGCGTTCAGCGTCATCACGGCTGTAACCAAAGGTCATCTGAGTCAGGTCGTTCGTGCCAAAGGAGAAGAACTCAGCCAGCTCTGCGATTTCAGCCGCCGTCACAGCCGCCCGGGGGATTTCAATCATCGTGCCGAACTTATAGGCCACTTCGATGCCCTTTTCGGCCATCACTTCCTTGGCAATCTGCAGCAAAGTCGGCTGAACATCCTTGAGTTCATTGACATGCCCGGTCAGCGGAATCATAATTTCGGGCTTGGCTACGATGCCATTCTTGGCAGCGTCGCATGCCGCTTCGAAGATCGCGCGGACCTGCATCTTCATGATGTCCGGGTAGACAATACCCAGGCGAATGCCGCGCAAACCCATCATCGGATTGCTTTCATGCAGGCTCTGGACCACTTCCAGCATCTTTTCTTTGGCTGTCAGGCCTTCGGTTTTACCGGTGGCGTGCATCGTGGCGACTTCGGTAAGCAGGGATTCCAAAGAGGGCAGGAACTCATGCAGCGGCGGGTCAATCAGGCGGATAATCACGGGGTAGCCGTTCATTGCCTCAAAGAGCCCGTAGAAATCTTCCCGCTGCAGGGGTTGGATGAACTCAAGCGCGCCAAAGTATGCTTTCGCGCCCGGATCCTCGGCGATAGCCTTTCTTTCTGCTTCCACAGTTTCGGCCAAGGCTGCCTTTTCGTCATCCTTCAGCACACGGCCTTCCAGACGGCCGGCCTTAAGCGCGGCTTCCAGCTGCTCCAGGGAGTTCAGCTTCTTCTGGGTCGGCTCCGCGTTCATGATCATATCCTGAACGTGCGGCAAGCGAGAAACTTCAAAGAACATATGCTCAGTTCGGCAAAGGCCGATGCCTTTCGCGCCGTATTCGCGCGCCCTGCGGGCATCCTTCGGATAGTCCGCGTTCGCCCATACCTGCATGCGAGACATCTCGTCAGCCCAATCGAGGAGCGCCATCAGCTCTTTTTGCTGGGTCACATCCGGTGTCGTAAGGGGCAGTTTCCCGACGTAGGCTTCACCGCTGCTTCCGTCCACGGAAATCCAATCCCCTTCTTTGATGACAATCCCGTTGGATTGCATCTGTCGTTTTTCCAGGTCAATCTGAACCATCGACGCGCCAACAACGCAGGGGACGCCAAACTGACGCGCCACCACGGCGGCGTGCGAGGTAGCTCCGCCTTCGCTGGTGAGGATACCTTTGGAAGCCAGCATACCGTGCACGTCATCCGGCTTGGTGAAGGGACGGACCATAATGACATCCTGACCTTCATCGCGGTTTTTCCGTTCGGCGAGATCTGCGTCAAAATAAACCTGACCGACCGCGGCACCCGGGGAAGCTGCCACGCCTTTCGCGAGCAAGCCTTTTTGTTTCTTGGCTTTCTCTTTATCTTCCAGGGTGAACTGCGGGTGAAGCATCTGGTCCACCTGTTCAGGGCTCACGCGCTTGATTGCCTCTTCTTTGGAGATGAAATTCTCATTCACCATGTCGTAAGCAATCTTAATCGCTGCCTTGGCGGAACGTTTGCCGTTGCGGGTCTGAAGCATCCACAGTTTGCCGCGTTCAATTGTGAACTCGACGTCCTGCATTTCCTTGTAGTGGTTTTCCAGCTTCTCGGTGATATCCATAAAGGTGTGATAAGCGTCCGGGATTTCAGCTTTCAGACCTTCAATCTTGGAAGTATTGCGAATGCCGGCCACCACGTCTTCACCCTGGGCATTGATAAGGTATTCGCCGAACATCTTATTCTCGCCAGTTTGAGGGTCGCGCGTGAAGGCAACGCCCGTGCCGGAGTCATCGCCCATATTACCGAAAACCATAGTCTGGATATTGACAGCGGTGCCGAGCGTGTCCGGGATGTTCTCGCGGCGGCGATAATCAATCGCGCGCTTGGAGTTCCACGAACCAAATACTGCCTTGATGGCGTACTGCATCTGCACCAATGGGTCCTGTGGGAAGTCGAAGCCCATCTCGCGCTTGACAACTTGCTTGAACTGGTCGGTCAGATACTGCCAATCAGCCGCGTTCAACTCGGTATCGAGCTTGACGCCCTTCTGGGCTTTATAGCTATCCAGAACATCGTCAAACGCTTCATCCGCGATGCCAAGCACAACGCTGCCAAACATTTGCACCAGGCGGCGGTACGAATCCGCCACGAAGCGTTCGTTGCCGGTGAGGGCAATCATACCCTTGGCAGTTTCGTCGTTCATGCCGATATTGAGGACAGTGTCCATCATGCCGGGCATGGAGAACTTGGCGCCAGAGCGGCAGGAAACCAGCAGTGGATTCTTCGGGTCGCCAAAAACCTTACCGGCTTTCTTTTCTACGGCTTTCAGCGCGTCCAAAGCCTGCTGCCACATCCCTTCCGGGAATTCATTCGTTTCCTGATACGCATTGCACGCTTCAGTCGTAATCGTGAAGCCAGGGGGAACCGGAACGCCAATCCGCACCATCTCAGCCAGGTTAGAGCCCTTACCGCCTAAAAGTCCGCGCACCCCGTCCCAACTGCCCGCGTACGCTTCTGCCTGTTCGACCTCGTCAAACAAGTAAACCCATTTCTTTGTTGTCATACAGCCTCCTATGCTTAATCGCAAATAATTTACGTTATTAGATTGTGGTATCTCAAAGGTGAAATAATCCAAGGCGGAATTTTACCATACTTCGCCCCCGACCGAGCCTGACATGTAGACTGTATCGACCTGTTGCGCCCTATTCCTGCAAGCCTTCTTGAAGCTGCGATTAATTCAGTCTACGAGTAAAAAACTCAAATTTGCAGATTGTTTCCGCGAAATTCCACATAATCTGTCAAACCAGGTCATTCCAGGAGTAAAATCTGTTTACCTACTGATGTAAAGAGGGTGCTTTGAACCAAATATCCAGCACGCTGCTTGAGGAACTGAGAACGCATTCTGAGCCTGCACTGCGCTACTTTGCGCTGCAAAACCTGTTCGATTGTGACCCGGAAGAACGTGAAATGAGCTTGGCGCGCTGGGACCTGCCTAACTCAGCGCTTTTCCGGAGCTTGTGCGCCTTTGACCCATCCCTCCATCCGTACCAAAAATGGAACGGTGCGCATTGGCGGTTGGTCCAACTGGCGGAGCTGCGTTACCCGTACACCAATCCGGCTTTGGAAGAGCCCCGAGCGCAGGTTTACGCTTGGTTGACTTCTGAGCGCCATATTGCGAGCATCCGCACGCTGGAAGGGCGCACGCGGCGCTGCGCCAGCCAGGAAGCCAACGCGGTGTATGCCTCCGTACGGCTCAACATGGTGGATGAACAGACCGAAGCCCTGGTAAAAAAGCTTTTGAGCTGGCAGTGGCCAGACGGCGGCTGGAACTGCGACAAGCGCCCGGAAGCCTCGCATTCTTCTTTCTGGGAATCCTGGACGCCCTTACGCGCGCTCCTTACCTGGAAGGTGTATGCCGGCAGTAGTACGGCTTTGGACGAAGCTATCGCAAGATCCGTTCAGTTCTTCTTGCGGAAGCAGCTTTTTTTGAGGGAAAGCAGCGGGGAGCCGATGCAGCTGGAGTTTACCCGCCTGCACCAACCTGCCTACTGGAAATACGATGTCCTGGTAGGGTTGGAGCTGATGCGCCTGGCTGGAAAACTGGAGGACCCGCGGTGCGAGCCGGCGTTGGCTCTGTTGGAGGGAAAAATGCAGCCTGGCGGTGGCTTTCGCGCGGAAGAGAAGCAGTTTCAGGCGGCTAACCCCGCTGCCTGGCATTACTCCCCTGTGGACTGGGGCAGCCCCTCGGCTAATAAGTGGAATCCATGGCTGACGGTGCGAGCTCTGGCAATTCTGAAAGCAGCCGGGAGAATCAGTTTCTAGGAAATCTCTCTTTTCCACGGCGTCCCATATGAATCCAGGTACACCAATTCCGGGTCATACTGGGTGCGGGCAGGTTTCTCCTCAGCCGGGTATCCTAACATCACCAAATTAAGCGGCACAACGCCCGCGGGCAATTCAAGGATGCTTGAAACGGCTTTTTGCAGGCTTGCCATTGGAGCAACCCCGCACCAAACCGCGCCCAAACCCAGCGCGGTGGCCGCGAGCAGCAAATTTTGGGTTGCCGCGCTGCAATCCTGCTGCCAGAATTTACCGGTCACCAAATTCCGCGGACCGCGTAAATCGGCGCATACACTGATTGCCGCCGCCGCTTTCATTTTCGCAAATGGCATGACCCCACACAGCCTTTCCAGGCGGTCCGGCTCCCGCACGACGATAAAACGCCAGGGTTTGGTGTTCATCGCGGAAGGCGCAGCCATCGCGGCGCGCAGCAGCTGCTCAAGCACCTCGTCTTCAACCGCGGCATCCGTAAATTTGCGGATACTCCGCCGTTGGAAAATGAAATCCAAACTGTTCATTTCTTTGGCCTATCCACCAATGATAATCGCGGCGCCCACTGTGCGCGGCGCTGCCAGCATCGGCATGTGCCCGGCTTCAGGGATAATCACGAATTTTGCCAGCGGGTTGGCGTGCGCCATCATGCGCGCCGCCGCCTCGGGAACAATCAGGTCTTCCGCCCCTGCCACAATCAGCAGCGGACCAGTAAATGCGCTCAAGACGTGCAAACGTTCCGGACGGCGGGAAATCGCGAGAATTGCGTTAATCAGGCTGTCCGGGTTCATTTTCGCGATCATCTCGCGGGTTACGGCCTGTACAAAAGAACGGTCGGACAATCTCAGGCTCAGGGTCTCAGCGAACTCAGCAGTACCGGTTGCCCGGATGTTATCCATCTCCCGCATCCGCTGTTCACGGCGGGCTTCGGTATCGGCCGCGGCGTTACTCGCAATCAAAATCAAACTGTCCAGGCGTTCCGGATACTTCTCCGCGAAGGCCAACGCGATGTAACCGCCAAAAGAATGCCCTCCCAGAGTGACTTTCTCCAAGCCGAGTTGGTCCAGCAGCTCCAGAATATCCTCGGCGTACTGTTCAAGAGTTCCATCGGCGTTTCCCAGTTCGCTCACCCCGTGTCCGCGCAAATCAGGCAGGATAAACCGCGCCTGGTCCTTATACAACCCGGCAATGTTCTGCCAGATGCTGTGATTTAATCCAAGCCCGTGCAGCAAGAGCGTCGGCTTCCCGGCGCCTACGGTTTCAACTTCCATCACGATGTTTTTCAGTTGTATTTTCACAGGTTCCTCTCGTGAAATGTTTTGTTCTGCAGATATTGTGCCACGAATTGCAGCGCTCCGGATTTATTGTAGACCTCGCCGCTGGCTTGAGCTTCCCGCAAAGCTGCCAGAAGTTGGCCAATCAGCGCGTCTGGTTTCAAACCAAATTCTCGCTGCAGTTCATTGCCATTCAGCAGCAACTCCGGTTCCACCACTTGCTGTCTGCGGGTATACCAGTCATCCAGCAGCTCCAGCACCGCCTTCAGTTCTCGCCGCCCCTTCGCCAGGTCCAGCGTTCCTTCGTATGCGGCCAACATGTCCACAAGGCTGAGCAGCGCCACATCCACGCCAGCTTCCCCCAGGTCCCGGAAGTAGCGATAAGCGGCCCGGTCAGTCAGCACCGCGCCTTCATTTGAAAAGTAATGCAGGCGCATATGATTGGCTGCAACCAGCCTCAGGTAATCCACCTCGGCGCGCCCCAACATCAAAGCCCGCGCGCGCTCGCCAATTAATTCGGCGCTGATGCGTTCGTGCCCGATGAAACGGGTCCGGCCCTTCTCATCAAGCGTCTGAGCGGCCGGCTTGCCCGCGTCGTGATAGAGCGCTGCCAGCATCAACAAACTCCAGCGCGGGCGGTTGCCTTGTACCGGTTTGTTCAGGATTTGCGATATGTCTGACGCGTAGGGTTTCAATGCCTCGCAAATCTCACGCAGAAAATCGTGAGTGGCAGGCAGTTCGCCACCGCTCAGAAAATATCGGACGTCCCACAGATACCGCATAACCTGCCGGGTGTGCTTCCAAAGACTATGGACATGGGGAGGATACGCGGGGACGCATTTCATCCCGCGGACCTCCGGAAATACCTGCTCGGTCAGCCCGATAGAATCCATAAGCAGGAAAGCGTCATCCGGGTTTCCCAGTTCAAATATCTTAAAGATTTCATCCCGTACGCGCTCTGCCGAAACGCGTTCCAGGCTTGGAACCGAAGCCCGCATCAGTTCCAGTGTCGCGGCTTCGGGGGTCAATTGATACGCCAGGCACAAGCGCGCGCCGCGCAGCACACGCAAAGGGTCCAGTTCCATGGAGCGCGCGGAGGCTGCCCGCAGGCGTTTATCGCGCAAATCGCGTTCACCCCCCAGAAAATCCAACACCAAATCCGGCTGATCCAGAGCGACAGCCAGCGTATTAATCGTGAAGTCCCGATTGGACAGGTCTTCCTGAAGATTCATGCCGGTGAAACTGACGAAATCCAGGATGAGTTCCGAAGGCGTGCCCTGCGCCAAAATCAGGCGGGCAGTCTGGCGTTCATCGTCCAGCGTGAAACCCGCGGCGCCCAGGTTACGGCGCACCGCTCTCGCCAGGCGCAGGGAATCTGATGGCACCACAAAATCCAGGTCCTTGACTGGCAAACCAAGCAGCATATCCCGCACCGCCCCGCCCACCAGGTAAACGGGCATCGGCGCCGGTAAACAAGCCAGAATTACCTCAAAAATTGCGCGCGTGCGGTCATCCGTTTGGAGCTTCATATCTGTTCAGATCTACAACCCCTATAAACGGCAGGTTTCGATAGAACTCATCCATATCAAGCCCATAACCGAAAACGAACTTATCCTCGATTTCAAAACCCCGATAGCGCAGAGGAACTTCCACCTCGCGTCGGGAAGATTTATCCAGCAGGGTGCAGACATACAACGACGCCGGATCGCGAGTTTTTAGCAGGTCAATAACGGATGCCAGGGTTCTGCCGCTGTCAATAATATCTTCCACAATTAACACATGCCGTCCGGATATACTGGTATTTAGATCCAGGGTAATCCGCACCTCTCCCGAAGAGCTTCGCGCGCCAGCCCCGTATGAAGAAACCGCCATAAACTCAAACGCCAGCGGCACGCTGATTTGACGCACAAGATCGGTCATAAAAATCACGCCGCCGCGCAAGATGCAGACCACGAGCAATTCCTTGCCAGCGTAATCGCGGGAAATTTCGGCTCCCAGTTCGCCAATTCGCGCCGAAAGCTGCTCACTGGTTATCAGTACTTCTCCAAGAAAATCATGGTAATCTTGCATTGCTAACCTTCTAATCCCTCGGTACTTGATGGCAGCGGCGGCAGCGCGCTTCGTACATTTCAGACGCGCCAATGATTACAATCGGGTCATCATAACGGGCGGGCTTGCCATTCACCAGGCGCTGCGTCCGGCAGGCTGGCTCTCCGCAGACCATGCAAATGGCATTGAGCTTGTCCACCGTTTCAGCCTTGGCGATTAAGTTCGGCATACAGCCAAAAGGCTCGCCGCGAAAATCCGTATCCAGGCCAGTGACAATGACGCGGATGCCCCGGTCTGCCAGCTGATTCACAATATCAACGATACCGTCATCAAAAAACTGCGCTTCGTCTATCCCGACCACGGTGGTATCCGGCTTAAGGTTAGCGAGGATTTCCATCGAGGAGTTAATCGGAAGCGCTTCAAAATCGCTGCCCGAATGGGAACTGACCCTGGCAAAAGCATAGCGATCATCAATGATCGGCTTGAATACCTGTACTTTCTGCCGCGCGATTGTCGCGCGGCGGATGCGCCGGATTAGTTCCTCTGTTTTTCCACAAAACATGGAACCCGTAATAACTTCAACTGAACCAAATTGATGCGCCACGTAACCTCCAAAAGAAAAAGGCAGGTAACCAACCTGCCTTTAAGTTTACCGGATTAAATCCGTCTGTGCGAATTAAACCTCAATCTCAGATGCCGCCGCGGGCAGTTCGTAGCCCAGCTGACGCAGCTGTTTCTTGAGATCAATCAGGGATTTGCGTCCAAAACCTTCGACCTCGAGCAGAGCCTTTTCCCCGCCTTCAAGCCGGGAAAGAACCTGACCGACATTGGTCAAACCTGCCGCCGCTAATGCGGCAATAGCCTTTGCCGTGAGATTCAAGTCGGTTAATGGACGATTCAGGGATGTCTTGGCTTCAGCCTGTGCCTTCAATTCCGAAACATAATCCTGCCGAACCTGGAGCCGCTTATAGAAGCGATCCACCTGACCTTCACGGTCCAGAAGGCGTGCCTGCTGACCAGTGTAGAAGGGGTGGCAGTTTGAACAAACTTCAGTACGAATCTCAGGAACGGTTGAGCCGGTTGTCCAGGTAGCTCCGCAAGAAGCGCAGCTGACTTTAGCCTGGTAATAGTATTTTGGTTGAATTTTGGTTTTCATTGTTTACCTTTACAGCGCCGTTCTATTCTGCGGCAACGACGACATGAACTTTTTTGCGCCCGTTGGGGAGGGTTTCATACAAAACCGTACCGTCCGCAGTCGCGAAGAGGGTGTAATCCCGCCCGCAGCCCACATTCCATCCGGGATGGACTTTCGTCCCGTGTTGGCGGACAAGAATGTTACCGCTAATTACGCGTTCGCCGCCAAATTTTTTAATACCAAGCCGTTGACCTCGGCTGTCACGACCGTTGCGGGATGACCCGCCGCCTTTTTTGTGTGCCATCTTGTCCTACTCCATCGAAATTGATTCCACCAGCAATCTGGTGTACTTCTGGCGGTGACCGATGTGTCGGCGATATGCGATCTTAGGTTTGTATTTGAAAACCAGGATTTTCTCGCCTTTTATCTGCTCCACAACTGTGGTCTTCAGGCAGGCACCTTTTATTGTTGGGGTGCCAATTACTACCTCATCGCCATCCACGACTAACAAAACCTCGTCGAGGTTTACTGCGTCGCCGACCTGCGCGGGGAGAAGGTCAACCGTAATGGTTTTGCCTTCTTCGGCGCGGTATTGTTTACCGCCCGCTGCAACAATTGCATATTTCATTTCTTCTCCAATCTTCTCTTAACCGCTTTTCAGGCGTGCTGCCGCTTGAGTGCGGGTAAGTTGGTTTACACAATTAACCCCAGCCAAGATCCGCCGGGGCAACGAACCATTATTATACATAAGCGCATCCTGGCTGTCAAGGAAAACAAAATTCAGCATGCCCGCCCTCGGACTGAACCGACAGGATGCCTGAAAAGGGTCATCTTTATGGTTTTTTCATAATAATTTGCTTTACAAGCGTCACTGCCTTTATAGCGAAGTATCGATTTTTCGTTCTGATTTTTCGTTTTTTGGCTTGACCGATAGAATACGGGATGGTAGAATTTCCTTCGCTTAACCGCCCCCATGGTCTAGAGGTTAGGACACAGCCCTTTCAAGGCTATAACTCGGGTTCGAATCCCGATGGGGGCACAAACAAACGCAGGAGAGTTGCCTCCTGCGTTTTTTGTTTGTTCAGCTCCGGCAGCCGTGGTTTTATTTGGGCGGGTAATTCCATTCACTAACCTGAAATAAGGCATTCATCAGCCACTCGCGTGTGGGTTCTTCCGGCCAAACTGGCTGGGAATAATCCTTGAATTGGATGGGAAGCAGTTCCACGCCCAAATATTTTCCATCGTAAAACACGTGCCGGTCCAAAAACCCGAAATCAGTCAGCAAGGTCAAGCCGTATTGGTCGAAGAACAGGTTGCCCAGGCCGTAATGCAGTACCGCGCTGTCGGTAATCTCCATCCCGTGCGGTTGGTGCGACTGGCTTCCGCTCACAACCACCGCGCCAGCATCCGCCATTTTGTGAAAATCAGCCACGAGCTGGGATTGGGCAGTCCATTGGTAAAACTCCAGGTGTTGAAAGGTGACGATAGGCAGATAGCCTTCAGACCGCAGTTTTTTTACTTCCGCGGTCATATAATCCCAATCACAGCGGAAGTTTCCGCCCTTTTCTTCGGTCGCATTTCCATATGTGGTCGGCTTGGCGTTGCAGCCCAAAAAAGCAATTTTTGTGCCGCGTATCTCGAATTTCACCGGTTGTTTGGCTTCTTCAATATTAAGTCCGCCGCCGTAATAGGGCAGTTTATTCTGTTTGTATACCTCCAGGGTATGCTCAAGCGCCGCCTCACCAGAATCTTGAAAATGGTCGCCAGTGAGTTCCACCACATCGGCGCCAACTGCCTCCAGCAGCTTAAAGTACGAGTCTTTGGAGCAGAAGGTCAGCTTCCCCGAAAGCTTTGGCACCGGGTCTTTGCAATCCACCGCGAAGGGCACCTCATTGCTGATATGCAGGATGTCCGCCTGACGCGTGACAGGGCCTATGATTTCCGCCCCGCGGGTGATACCCTTTTCTTCCATCTCGCTGGCAGTCCCGCGCACCATTGCGGTCACGCCGGTCAAAATGACCGTGACCAGCTTTTCGGGGTCGCGGTTGCTCCGCCCCAGGAACGGCCGCAATTCCCGGGCGAGCGCGGCAGATTGAACGCCTTGCGACGCGGTGAGCGATATCGGAACCGCGAGCGGATACTGTATCTGAGAAAAATCCTTGTGCAGCGGAGACTGTCCATTCACAGCAATGATTTTCCAACGCGGTTGAATCTCTTCAAAAGGGATGACAGCCCAGGTGTTTTCGCCCTTCCAGGCTTCCAGCAGCAGGTCTTGCGCGTCCACCACGTCAACCTTACCGACCGGGGTTCCCCAACGGCTCTTTATGGCGGTAAGGGTCTCCGCGGTCATAACAAGCCGGGAAAACGGCGCGTCGGCTGCCTGCTGCCAGAATTCCTGCCAGGTCTTTGCTGAGATTTCATCCGTGATGGTTGGGAAAGGCGCAGCCAGCGCGTAAATCCAATAGCTGACCGGGTTGCCGCGCCCGTAATCCAGAATGGCGGATGTCTTTCCGGAGGTGACAATCTTAATATTTGAGCCATCCAGCTGGAGTGACTGCCGATATGCTGCCGGCAGGTTGGCATTCACCCGCAGATAAATTGGTTCCTGCGTGGGCGCGGCGGTTGGCAGCGGGGCTGCCGTCTTGCTGGGCAGCGCGGTTTGCGCGGTTGTGGCTGCCGGAATATCTTCCGGCTCAGGGTTGGCCAGCCCGGCGCAGCCAATAAGAGTCATAATAACCAGCGCCGCGCTGAGGACTTTTAAGAAAACGCCATTCAACAATTTCATCAACAAATGAACCTCATTGTAAGTATCGTAAGGAATTATTGTATCGCATTCGCGTGAGGGTAATTATCCACCTGATACCTAACAAGAAAAAACAGCGAATAAAGAGCGGGGTCTGAAGAGACCCCGCTCCACGATTCTATTTACCGGCTGAGCCACGGGAGGTAAATCGAACTTTCCGCAGCCGCACAGCTCTGCACTTTTACATCATCCAGATACCACCCTTCGGCGCTGCCTGTGCTTCCGCTTCCAAGGCGGAAACGGAACAAAACAGTCTGCCCGGCATAATCGCCCAGGTCGGCCACAGTCCACACCCAATCCGAGGCGCCGCACCAGGCAGATTTCCCGGCCAACGGGTTAAACACACCGACTCTGATCATCCCGTTGTACGCGTTCGTCAGCAGATTTGAAGCGCTGATTTGCGTCCAGGTCGTACCGTTGTTTTTGCTCACCTCCAGGATCGCGCCGTCATTGCACACGGATGGGTTATCAAAGGTCCAGCGGTGCCAGAAGGAAAGCGTAAGCGGCAGTTCGTTGACCGGCAAGCTAAATGCCGGCGAAACCAGCCTTTGGTCGGAAATCGCAGCTGGCACTGAGCTCAGCCAGGAGCTGACCGGAGAGTGCGCTCTCACCGCAGAGAGAGACCAGTGATACGCGCCAGTGGATGCATCCGCCCAGCCGGGCGCGCCGTCCTCAAAATCACCCAGGTAGAGCGTCTGGGCGGTCGTACCTGCCGGGCAGTCGCCCGGTCCCGGGCGAGTCCTGAAGCTGAATACCTGATTCTCGTTCGTTTCGTTGCAGGGGTTTTCCGCCGTAACGCGCCAATAATAGACCGTGTCAGTCTGCAGCGCGGCGGGCGGAGTGTACGTTGTTCCACTGATCCAAGCCTGCATCAGCACAACTTGCGTGAAGCCTGCATCCAAAGCCACTTCAATCCGATAGCTGACCGCGCCTGTGAGCGGCTGCCACGAAAAGCTGGTTTCGGGATCCACGTTGGCCGCGCCATTCGCGGGCGCCAGCAAAACCGGCCCGGAGGTCAGCGGATTGTAGACATTAACCAGCAAATCCGCCTGATGAACCAGGCTGCCGGAGCTGCCCGTGACGGTGAGGGTTTGCGCTCCGGAAGGAGAGCTGCCGTCGCCAGAAAGTATCAAATGAGCCTGTCCGGGAGGCGTAACGAGTCCGGCGTTGTCAAAGCTCAGCGAAAAGCCGGCCAGCGGGCTGGCAGTCAGCGCGACCGGCTCGTGATACTGGTTCAGGCTGCCCACATTCACCGCGGCTTCCCGTGAGTCGGTGCTGCAGGTATTAAGCACAGGCGGCTGAAGCGAGAGCGTAAAATCTGGCAGTTTGGGACCCAGGATGATTTCCAGGCTGGGATCGCCAAAAAGATGGTACTCCTCCCAGTAATACTGGTCCAGGTTCGTGCCGCTGGCATCCACTGCCGCCAGACCCGCGTGAAGCATTTCCCGGACGCTGGGAACAAGCGCGCCGGTCGGATCCGCGTACAAGGTATTAAAAATCGCGCGTTCAAGCGTGTCGTCTTCATACCAATAGGAATAGTTGCTTGCGGAGGCGATGGTGAGCGCGCCGTACTCGGGTTCAATCACCCAGGTGTCCGCGAAGCTTTCATTCACCGTAAAGTCGCCGGTCATGCAAGCATGCGAGGCTACGTAAGGCACCGCCACGCCAGTCAGGTTCCGGACTTGCGCCTGGCTCAGGTTCGGTCCCGCCCAACCGGTCTGGCTGCCGTGCCCTGTGTAAATAACCATAGCGCGCTGGTCATTGATGGAATTGATAACATTGGTGGAACCAGCTCCGTAGGTTATCGCGTAGAGTTTGTCGCCGCCGGGCATGGGGTTGTTCGGGAAGATGCCGCTATATCCTTTGGGCAGGGTGTAGGTGTTTATCACATAATTTTGGGTTGCTTCGGCAAAGTTATACCAGCTGCCATCGCTGGTGGCGAGAAAAGCCGCCTTTTTAACCCAGGCTTCCTGTCCGGTTCGTCCGGCATAAGTTTGCAGCTTGGCAAGCATATCCGCCAGTTGGGTCGCGTTTCGCACCGGGAAGCGCCCATAGAAGATATCCGGCACAAATTCAGTCTCATTGTCCATCGTGAAATAGTACAGGTCTGTGCGATAAGAGGATGTTTCGGAGCGGAAAGTGTAATTCGGGATGCTGTCCGCGCCGTTGTTATAGTCGCCGACTAAAAGGACATAGTCCGGCGGGTTAGGTCCCAGGTATTGAGCCTTAATGTACTGCTTGATAGCAGTTGTTGTACTCCCACCGATAGCCGCCAGGCTCGCCAGGCTCACGTTAAAGCCCTGGCTCTGCTTCAGGTTCACCAAACCCGTCAATCCGTTCGCATAAGCGTCCGCGCTGATAATCAGGTAGTTTTCAGGGCTTTTTTGCTGGCTCAGAGGGCGCCCCTGGTTAAAATTCAGGACCTTTCCGCTGTATATGGCATTAAACCCATCAGAATTCAGGCGTTCAGCTTCAGCAAAAGTCGATGCCATATCGCTGCCTTCCAATTTCAGCCTGAAATCAATTCGCGCATAGGTCACCAGGCCGCCAGTAGCGGGTGTGTATTGCACCGGAAAAATCTCCAGTTGGACAACGCGGTGACCCCGCACCATATATTCATCCTTGATGCGGACCAATTCCCCGGGATACGCGCCCTGCAGCGTGTAAATCTGCGCGTCAGGCGGCACTTCTGTCTGGTTTTGGGCGCATTTTGATTGAGGCGGCTGACGCGGCGCCAGAGCGCCTTCCAGACCCAACGCGGATAACGAGGTTGACTTACCGGGCGCCGAAAGAATTTCTATATGCACTTGCGCGCCAAAAGGTACCTCCACATCCCGATAGATTGCCGGCAGCGCTGGAGCGCCAGGCTCGCCGCTTTGCCCAAAGCCCTCCCCGCCCAGGCTCAGGTAGGTCTGACCAGCAATGGTTAGCTTGCCGACCTCAACCCCATCCGCCTCAGCGCGCAGCAGAATACCTTGCGCGTCTGCCTGTAACAAGACGACCTCAGGCGCTTGGCGGGCTTCCGAGTCTCCGAAGGCGAGCCAATCCGCGGCGCCGGTTTGCGCTTTCGCGCCGCCCGCCAGCCCACCAATAAGCAAAGTCACGCCCAGATACACAACAGCGGCTCTCAGGAACCATGAATATTTGGATTTAAACATTTGGAGTCCTTTCATCGGGAAGAGAAAACTGATACAGGATTTTATCATTTAATCAGCCATCCTCCCCCGATTACTAAATCAATTTGATAAGCGTTCGTGCTGGCTCTCGTTAAAGGAGCTATCCAACCCACAGGCAAAAAAGGAAAATTTGAATACGGCAACTCTGAAAAGAATATTTCCATACCGGAATAAATAATTGGAAAAATTGAATTGTTTTTTACCGATCTTTTGTTCATAATAAGTTAACTCACCTTAATTATTACCGGGGTTGTTCCGGGCTTTCGGATTAACAGTAGGTCCAAAAAACAGATGGGCACAATGCGAAAAATGCAGATGACAGAAACTCCATTTCAGGCAAAATTACTCTTCCGGAACACCTGGTTAATTCAAGGCGCGGGCTGCAATTGTTATTTGCTGGTCGGGAATAAGCGCGGCGTGCTGATTGATACAGGCTTTGCTACCGAGAACCTTCAGGTATTCGCCCAATCACTCACCGATAAACCCGTGGAAATTGCGGCGAATACGCACGGGCACTTTGCTCACACCGGCGGGAACGGTTGGTTTACGCATGCTTATATGAGTGCGAAAGCTTTGGAAATCGCGAAAATCCCCTATCCGCGGATTGCCAACCTTGGTTATCCCCTGGATTATCTGGTCACGGTGGTGGGTGACGGAGATGTGATAGACCTGGGCTTTCGGTATCTGGAAGTAATCGAAATCCCAGCGCATTCAGAGGGCAGCATCGCATTTCTGGATAAGCGCGAGCATATTCTGTTCACAGGCGACGAGGTGGACGACCAGGTAATGTTAATCAGCAAGAAAGATGAAAAACAGCCGGTAGTAGCCCGGCACGCGTCCGCCATGGAAAAGCTGCTCAGCCGAAAAGATGATTTCGATTTAATCTGCGCCGGGCACACGCTGGTGCTGTCCCCCGCGGCGATTATTGCGGACTACCTCACTCACGACCAGTTGATTATTTCCAAAACCCTGACAGGCAAGGAAATCACAGGCTTTGATTTCCCTACCGATTTTGAGCTGCCTCAACCCGCATTCAAACGTGCGTCTGTTTATGAAGACACAACGCTTCTGTATGATGTCCGGTTTATCCAGGGTCCTGTCTTGCAGCGGCAAGTGACACTTCAATTGGAGCCTTGACCAAGGTTAATTAACGAAGAAGCCTGCGCATCACGTGATTTCTGAAAATAATTATCCCAAAGGTTTTCCTGCTGGGAGCTCCAAATGAGGTTTATGCTTGGTAAGCATTATTGGGGGAAAGTTGTTTGAATTCGAATACGTTCAGTTTTTTTATAAGGACGGAGCCTCCTTCTCCGGCAAGCTGCGCCATAAAGCCAGCTGCTTGCCTGCCTGATCCGCAAATCTGGCTGGCGCTTTGGGGCCAGTTCAATCGACCTGACACCTTTGGGAAAAAGCGGAAAACCGAAAGCGACCACGCGGCTGGAAAGCGTGCACTTCAACCTTCCTGAATTATTCCGCGTTGACTTTTCGCATTTTTGCCTCTAAACTTATGCCATGCTCGCACACGTTTTCTCCTGCGCGGTAATTGGCTTGGACGGGGTCATCATCGACATTGAAGTCGATTTTGGGCAGGGTTTGCCGCACATGGCCATCGTGGGCCTGCCCGATGAAGCCGTGAAAGAAAGCCGCGAGCGCGTCTACTCCGCCATAAAAAACGCTGACCTGGCCTACCCCCGCAAAGCGCTGACCGTCAACCTGGCGCCCGCCTCGGTACGCAAAGAGGGGCCTTCCTTTGACCTGCCGATTGCCCTGGGTGTGCTGATTGCCGGGGAACAGGTCAGCCCGGAGCAGATCGAAGGCGCGTTGGTCATCGGCGAACTTTCACTGGATGGTTCGGTCCGGCACGTGCGTGGGATGTTGGCAGTCGCGGCGGCAGCCAGGCAAGCCGGTTATAAATCCCTGTACGTGCCGGCAGAAGACGCCCCGGAAGCAGCCCTCATCCCCGATATTACCGTCTACCCGGTCGCATCGTTCTCTGAATTGTATCTGCACCTGATTGGCGAACAGCCCATCGCGCCTGCCGCGTCGGTGCCGTTTACCCCGCCTCCCGCTCAGCTTTCCGAAACCGATTTCAGTGAAATCAAGGGGCAGGAGCATGTCAAACGCGCCCTGGAAGTGGCGGCAGCCGGCAACCACAACGTCTTGATGTCTGGCCCGCCCGGCGCTGGGAAGACCCTGCTCGCGCGGGCGCTCAATTCTATTCTGCCGCGGTTAACCCTGGAAGAAGCGCTGGAAGTCACGCGCATTTACTCCATTTGCGACATGCTGCCAGCGGAGACCCCACTGATGCAGACGCGCCCCTTCCGCTCCCCACACCATACCATCAGCCATGCCGGCCTGGTTGGCGGGGGGAATTTGCCGCACCCGGGTGAAATCTCTCTGGCGCATCGCGGCGTGCTGTTTTTGGACGAACTGCCGGAATTCGGGCAGCGTATCCTGGAAGTGCTGCGTCAGCCGATTGAAGACAAGCGCGTTACCATCAGCCGCGCTAACGGCACGCTCACCTTTCCCGCCAATTTCATGCTCATCGGCGCGATGAACCCCTGCCCCTGCGGCTATTACGGCGACACACTCAAACAATGCACCTGCGCGCCGGGTGCCATCACTACTTACCAGAAGCGCATCTCTGGCCCGCTGTTGGACCGGATTGACATGCTCATCCACGTTCCGCGCGTGGACTATCAGAAGCTCAGCAGCTCCCGCCAGGGAGAAAGCTCCGCTGTGATAAGGGAGCGCGTGGAGCATGCCCGCCAAAGGCAGAGCGAACGCTTCGCGGGCACGGCGCTTTTTTCCAACGCGGATATGAGCCCGGCCGAACTGCGCCGCTTCTGCGTGTTGGACGCTGCCTCTCAGGCGTTGATGCAAACCGCCATGCGCCAGCTGCAGCTGACCGCGCGGGGATACCACCGCGTGCTCAAACTGGCGCGCACGATTGCCGACCTGGCAGACAGCGCGGAGATTACGCAAATCCACCTGGCGGAAGCGCTGCAGTACCGCGCCAAGGAATTCGAGTTCTAACCGGCTTTTTTCTGACTGCCTGAGGTCTGTTTTTTCAGGGATGGTATCCATCCAGAAAGCTATTTATCACGCATCACAAGGAGAGATTATGAGAACTATTCAACTTGGCAAGTCAGGTTTGCAGGTTCCGGTGGTCGGCGTTGGCTGTATGCGTCTGAAGACGCTCTCGGCCGCCGAAGCGGAGACCTTCGTGCAGTCCGCGCTCGCGCTGGGAGCCAACTTCTTTGACCACGCGGATATCTACGGCAGGGGCATCTGCGAGGAAATCTTCGCGCAAGCGGTTCACATGAGCCCATCCGTGCGCGAAAAACTCATCCTGCAGTCCAAGGTCGGCATCCGCAAAGGCATGTATGACTTCTCCAAAGAACACATCCTTTCCGCTGTGGACGGCTGTCTGGCGCGCCTGAAAACCAACTACCTGGACGTCCTGCTGCTGCACCGTCCCGACGCTCTGGTCGAACCGGAGGAAGTGGCAGAGGCTTTCGACGCCCTCGAAGCCGCGGGTAAAGTCCGCTATTTCGGTGTCTCAAACCATAAACCCATGCAAATCGCGCTGCTGCAAAAGTTTGTGCGCCAACCCCTGCATGCCAACCAGCTTCAGCTCAGCATCGCGCATGCCGGCATGATTTCCAATGGCATCCATGTCAACATCAACGAAGACGCGGCGCTGGATCGCGACGGCAGCGTGTTGGACTACTGCCGGCTGCACGATATCACCATCCAACCCTGGTCGCCCTTTCAGCACGGCATGTTTAAGGGTGTCTTCATCAATAATCCGGATTTTCTGGAGTTGAATGACTGCCTTGACCAGCTTGCCGGGCAGTACGGCGTGAGCAGCACCAGCATCGCCCTGGCCTGGCTGCTGAGGCACCCTGCCAAAATGCAGCCAATCGTGGGTACGATGAACCCCAGCAGGCTGAAGGAATGCGTTCAGGCTGCCGAAATCCAACTGAGCCGGGAAGAATGGTACCGCATCTACCGCGCGGCGGGGAACACCGTGCCATAGCTGCTGCTGAAGGAAAAAAAGGTAAAAGAAGTGCATCTTTTCTGATGTTCACTTCTTTTCAAAAAAAGTACGGTTGACTCGGTCCTAAATAGTTAACTTTCACCCTTGAATTCCCGGGTTTCCAACTCGTTTATAATGACGCAATGGCAAGTATTGTATTTGGACGAAATTCCCATTGGAAATTGGGTGAACAAATTGGCAAAGGCGACGCCGGCGAGGTACTGCGGGTTCAAACAGAACTCGGGCGGACGTCCGGTCTGATGAAGCGGCCGGTCCAAAACGTCTCGGGCGGCACAATCGTTCGGCAGGCAGTACAAATTGAAAACGAGGGCAAAGTGCTCGCGGCCTTGAATGGACTTGATGCCCGCCGCAAAAATCTGACGGTACACACCCCTCTGCTTTTAGACCAAAGCCCGGAAGGTACTTCTAAAACCGCCGCGCTGTTTATCGTCAGCGAAGAAGTGCGCGGGGTCGCGATTTCAAACCTGCTCAAGGACCTGATCCAAAAGAACGCCTCTTTTTCGCAAACCCTCGTCCTAAAAGTGATTTCCAGCCTGTTCACACTGCTCGCGGAGGTGCACGCCCGGGGAATTGCCTGGAATGATGTCAAGATGGAACACATTTTCTGGGATGAAAGCGCGAACACACTCTCCTTTATTGACTGGGGAAATGGGCTTTTCTTCCAACTGGATGAACCCATGCACCCTCAGCATCCGGTCAGGCTCGATTACCAACAGTTCATCACCGAGGGTGGTTTACTCCTCAATCAAATCGCGCCTGAACTCATTCCTGAAATTGATTGGCCGTCAGACGCCTCAGCGCTGACACCCGAAGTATTGCTCCAACTGCAGCACCGGGTGGAATATATGGAAACCCACCTCTCCATGCGCGTCAAGGAGTATCAGCTCACCTTCGATAAAAGCTCCCGCCAAATAGACAGCCTGGCAGAACTGCAAGATATCCTGGAGCTGAAGCAATCGCTCAAAAAGCTGGGCGTGGAGGTGCAGACTCAGTCTGCTTTACAGTCCATTCAAAACTTCGCGCTGCGTCTGGCACGCCAAAAAGCATACCCGGATCTCCACGCCTTGATTGAGCTGCTCGCGACCTATCTGCCCGAAGGGAAAAACCCCAATTGGCAGCTGGCGGATTACCTCCTGAGCCTGGAAGACGCGTACAACCGGACCGCTTTTACAGATGTCCTGACCAGAACAATCGCGAACGACTTACCCGGCGCCATCTGGGACCTGGAAGGCGCCCGGGAAAGTTCCCGGGATATTCCGCGCCTGGTTTCAATCCAAATGGCTATGCGCAGCGCACACGGCGTCCCGGATTTTTTGGCTGACCCGCTCTACAACCAGCTTTTGGAGTGGCAGGAGCACTGCCTGCAGCAAGTTCAGCAAATTCCGTCTGGCAAACCGCTTGATGAGCAGGAAAGCGCCGCAGTCCAGGCTCTTATCACGCAGCTTGAGAAACTCACGGCAAACTGGAGCCAGCTCGCCGAAGGCGAAATGCTGGGAGATAAGCTCCTGATCCTGCGTGATTTACTCCAAACGCACGCGGCACACCTGACATATCCGCCAGGCTCTCTGCCGCAGGCGCTGCTTCGGGAGTTAGCCAGCACGCGAGAAATTCTTACATTCTGGGTGGAAGGTGAGCTCCCAAAATGCCGGGAGGCTTTGGTCCAGTTTTTCCTGCTCGAACCAACGCTGCCCTACCTGCGCGGCATCGCCGCGCAGATGGACGCTCTGCAAAACTGGATAAGCCAGCTTTCACGCGGTCCGCGGCCGGGTCAAAGTCTGAACACTTTCGGGCGGGAACTTATGGCACAATTACCCAGGATTGCCCAACATTTAAGTCAGCCCGCCTGGCTAAGCAGCCTCATCCACTGCGCGGAAAACCTGGCCAGCGCCGCGGATGAGGAAACTTTGCGCCTGCAGGCTGCCAACTATCAATGGCCTGTACCCTGGTTAGAATACGGCGACATCAAAATCGAATTCGATGCCTCTCCTGGCTCATCCGCCAAATTATCTTCGGAACAAATGGAAACGCTGTCCGCCTTTCATCAGGCACTGCGTCTGGAGCAAGACCCATCCGAGGCGCTTTCCGCGCTCAAAGCGCGTATCCCTGAGTATTACGGTCTGTACCGCCTGTTGGCTTTGCGGTATGAAAACCTCTTCAGCGCCCTGCCGGTTCAAACGCAGGCTCTGGATGCCAGCCTATTCCCCAAGGCAGACCAAGAGAACGTTCTTCAGACGCTGAACACGATTGACAATCTGGAGCATTGGAAAGAAACTCAGCTTAGAGCCGGAGCAGCCCTCGAAACCGCCCCTCCGGAAACAAACCAGGGCTGGCTCGCCTCGCGATATGCCCGGGAAGCGCAAATCAGTTGGAAAACCCTGATTCAGCCTCCCCTGATACTGATAAAACAGATGCGCTGGGACGCGCTTTCCGCTTTCGCAAGCGAGAACACCCTACCCCCCAAACTGAATTCCAGTGCTCAGGCGCTCGTAAACCTCGCGGACATCTGGGCCGGGCTCCAGGAACACGGCCTCTTTCCCGAAAACGCGCGGGAAGCCGTACGCCTCGCCGAACAAGCCCAGGCGGATTTCTTTGCGTTCTGGCAAGAGCTTGAAAACGCCGCGTCGCGCCCCTTGCGTTGGCTGGTTCAATCGAATCAGGCTGCCTTCAGCGGTATCAACCAATCGCTGCAGCAGCTCCTGCGCCACTTTCAATCCCTGGAACGCGCGCTGCTTGCGCTCGCCAGACCAGGCACAGCCCGCTCGCGCCTCGCCTGGAACAGCGCTGGTGATATGATGTTCGCCCTGGGGCAGATTCACACCCTGCTCGACCCGCCTGCCCGAAAAGCAACCCGAATTCGCCTGTGGCAGGAACAGTACAATCAAATCCTGAAACAAACCGAGTGGAAGAAAGCGGCTGAACTGTTGGAAACGCTTGACACCACGCATCCCCTGGCAAGCTGGTTCCAGGAGCTGACAGCCAAGGATATTGACATTTTTAATGAAAAACCTAAACAAAAATGGTAGAATAGCCCGGATTTACGGAAAATAATGATAGAGAGACAATTAAGCACCCAAAGCGGATTCTTCCTCACAGAACCCCTGGATACCTGGCTGACCGCCGGGAACCATGATTACGCCATCCCCGAAGCCGCCGGCTCCAGCGCCCGGGTCTTTTTGCTTAAAAATGAGAGCGGCATTGGCACCTATAAACGCGACCCGGCCTTCAAGGTGATGCGCCACGACAAAATCACCTACGCCAAACCCCTCTTCCTGGAAGAATACCGCATCCTCGCCGGATTGAACGGCATCCAGGGGCTCACGCCCATGCTGCAGGGCGGTTTCCTCAAACCAGATCCGGGCAGCCTCTGGCCGACGGAACTCGCGCCGCTCTCCAAGGATGCCGAGCAGAAAGCCAGCGCTTTGCAGATCAGCGGCAAGCTGGCAGTCTTCACACCCGATGAAACCGACCAACTGCTGGGCGAAATGGACGAACGCCTGTCTGACGGCTGGCTGCCGTTTCTTATTCTTGAGCGGCGTTGGGAAGACAACCTTTATATGCTGTGTGACGCGGGTTACACCCGCGGTAATTTTGTGACCAACCTGACCATGAAGCAGGTTCTCGACATCTCCATCCAGATTTGCGATATCCTTGCTCAGGCACATGAACGCGGCGCGACCTTTTTGGACCATAAACTGCTGCATTACTACTGGAACGAATACCGTCAGAAGGTCATCATGATTGATTGGAACATCGGTCACTGGCAGCCCGGGAACATGCAGCCCGAAGTGCTGCAGTTCGACCTGGTGCAGTTCAGTTCACGCGCCATGCACCACATCTTTACCGGCCGCCAGGCGCCCGGCTCGGTGGCTGTCGGGCCCAACCGCCCGGAGGATATCGCCAGCGCGCCGCGACATTTTAAGGCGTCCTATTCCTATGACGTTCAAAACCGCCTCAATCAGGAAGAAATGCGCTTTTTGGAAAAAGCTCTGGACGGCAGTTTCTTGAGCGCCGCGGAGATGCGCGAGCATCTGCAATTCCTTGCAAGCAAACGACTATAATCACCATACCTACCTACGCCTGAAAGGAGCCTCCAATGATTCTCGACCTCATTGAACAGGCCAAAGCTATACTTAAGAAAAGCAGCCCCGCGGATGACGAACTGCTGCAAGTGGAAAACGGGCTGTCTACTTACCTGGAAGCGCTCGCGACCCACCGCATATCCGACCAGGTGGACCTTGAAGACCTGGACGAAGCCAACCGCCTCCTGCGGGAAATTCGGCGGGAACGCGGACGCAGGGCAGCCAGCCCCAGCCAAACCGTCCAACAGGAGAAGCCACCCGCCGCGCCGACCATCCCAACAACTGCCCGGCCTCTGCCGCCAACGCCTGCGGTTAATCGGCTGGATTTACAAAACGACGGCGGTATAGACCCGCTGCGCAAGTTCTTCCAATCCAGCCACGACCCGGAAGCTGAGAGGTTGATGGATGAGGCCGAAGAACTCTTTTACAAGGGTAACTACCAGGCTGCCATTCCGCTCTACGAAAAAGTTATTCAGATGGAACCTGGTTGGTCGCGCGCTGAAGAGCACCACTCCGAAGCGGAAGAATTCCTGCGCTCAGGCAATATCCCATCTGTGGCGCTGCCCCCCGAAGCCGGTAAAGCCTATGGTAAGGCACAGAGCGCGGCGCGCGTTTTCCGCTATCAGGTGGCGCTGAATTATCTGGAAGAGGCTTTTGACCATCTGCAAGACGCGGGCATCAAACGCTGGCGTGAGGGTGAGGAACTGCGGCACGACCTGGAAAACCAGATGCAGGCGTACGATGTGTATAAAGAAGGCCTGAATCTGCTTAGGCAGGGAGAACTGGCACAGGCCCTGGGCAAAATCCAGACTGCCGCCAGCGCGGTTGCCATCCCGGAATACCTGGATAAAGCCTCAGAAGTCCGCGCGGATATTTCGCTGCTCGAAGAGGTAAGCGACATCGTCAGCCTGAGCGGTAAAATCCCGCCCGGCAAGCTCGCGGATGCCAAAAGCAAATTGGAGCGGCTGCGCATGAAATACGGCAGCATCTCCCAAATCAGCCGCCTGCAAAACCGCCTGGATTTGCTCATTCCCGCCACCATCCAATCGCTGCTGGATAACACCCAACGTCTAAGCAAAGACGCCGCCGAAGCGCCTACCCTGGGCAGCGCGCTCCAGAAAATCGCCGGGGCGCGTGAAAACCTGGACCTCTTGCGTCAGCTTGATGCCTATGATTCGCAAAGTTTGCTCTTGGAAAATGAAATCAGCAGTCTGGAATCGGATATTGAAGCCAACCAGGACGCTATCAACCGCGCCGTGGACGCCCAAAAGACTGGCAGTCGCTTCTTTGCGCTGAACGCCTTTCTCATCAGCCGGGGAGTACGCAAGCGCTTCCCCAACGACCCGCAGGTCATCGCGCTCAAGCGCAGCCTTTCGCTCAGCTACCTTGTCGCCGCGGCTGGAGCGGTCCTGGCTGTTATCGTGTTGGGGCTGCTGATCAGTACAGCTTCGCGCGGCATCAGCGGCGCTATTCAGGCGCGCAACCTGGCGCGCACCCCAACTGCCACCTACACGCCTACCATCACGCTGACCCCGACGATTACCCTGACACCGACCAAAACGCTCACGCCTACCCCGGATTATTCGCCGACTCCCACCAAAACCGCGACGCCTACCCCCGTGATGTATGTGGAAACAATCCGGCAGGTATACGCCCGCAATGACTGTTACGAAGGTTATATTGCCACCGGGCGCATTCCGCAGGGCACCCAGCTCACGCTCCTGCCTATGCCCGAACGCCGCTTTGATAACTTCAACCGGGAGTGTCTGCTGGTGGAATTTCGCGGCAACGGCTTTTCCATCATCGGTTACGTTTTGCTGGTGGATGTTATCGCGAAGTAGACAGGAAAACCTTGTAAAATCGAGCCCGGTGTTTCCCCATTGAAACCCGGGTTCGCGTTTTTCTGAGTATATAATTGAGACGAAAACAGGTTCTTATGGAAAATCTGGACAAGTCATATCAGGAATCCCTGGATTTTATTTACAGCTTTATTGATTTCAGCATGAAGCGCCACTTGGACGACAGCCACCGCTTTTTTAAGCTGGACCGGATGCGCAGGATGATGGATCTGCTGGGTAACCCGCAGGATAACTTCCTGAGCATCCATGTGGCTGGCACCAAGGGTAAAGGCTCCACCGCCTCTTTGTGCGCGTCGGGTTTACGCGCCGCGGGGTATAAAACCGGGTTGTATACCTCCCCCCATCTGCAGGAATTTACCGAGCGCATCCAAATTGACGGCGAGCAGATTTCACGCCAGGCTCTCGTAGACCTGGTCGCCCGTATTCGTCCGTTCACGCAGCAGGTGCCGGATATCACCACCTTCGAATTGATGACCGCGCTGGCATTTCTCTACTTTCAGGAGAGCCAGGTGAACATCGCTGTTGTGGAAGTTGGGCTTGGCGGCCGGTTGGACGCGACCAATATCCTGAGCCCGCTGGTCTCCGTTATTACCCCAATTTCTTACGACCACACCGCCATTCTGGGCAGCACGCTGACGGAAATCGCCTTCGAAAAAGGCGGCATCATCAAACCCGGGGTGCCGGTGGTCATATCCCCTCAGAATCCTGAAGCTGAGCAAGAGCTGCTGCGCCTCGCCGCCGAAAGAGGCTCGCCGGTTATCCAGGTGGAACAAGCATATCATTTGAGCATCACCAGCCATACGCTGCGCGCACAAGAAGTCGCCATCTCCGCTAACCCGGGTAATCCAACCGGCGTTCTCTCGCTGGCAAACCCCGAAATTCAGATCAGTCTGCCCTTATTAGGCGCGCACCAGGCTCAGAATGCCCTCACCGCGCTTGGCGCGCTGGATCAGGTGCGCGCCCGGGGCTTGGCGCTTTCCTCCGAGGCTGTCCGAAAAGGGTTCGAGCAGGTGGAATGGCCCGCGCGCTTCGAAATCCTGCGGGAAAGCCCGCCCTTGGTGGTTGATTCCGCCCACAATGGCGACTCAATGACCCGTCTCAGGCAAAGCCTGGATGATTACTTTCCCGGTCAGAGCTTTTTGTTGATTTTTGGCGCCTCCGCGGATAAGGAGTTGGACGCAATGCTGAACGCGATTCTCCCGCGCGTGGAAGGCGTGATTACCACTCAGTCCACCCATCCGCGCGCCGCGGATCCCGCGAAGTTGATAGAGCATATCCGCTCCTTTGGGCTGCCGGTGGAGGCACACAGCCCGGCTGAGGCGGCACTGGCGCGGGCATTAAACCTGGCGGGCGAGCGTGCCGGGATTGTCGTCGCGGGCAGTGTTTTTATAGCCGCTGCCGTGCGGGATATCTGGTTATCAGGTAAGATGAAAAGTGCGTCGCGCGGGGTATAATTGCCAACCCTGAAGCATATAGTAGAGGAGTTCTGTTTTCGTGTATCGAGACCCTTTCTTTTTCAATCCATCGGGTCAGGATGACCCGTTTCAACTTTCCCGTTTTTCCAGCCTGAACAGCTTGCGCAACGTGAAAGACCGAAAACCGGATAAGCAGGGCCGCCTTGTCGGGCCTGCCATTGATCTTGAGGACATGCTGCTGCTTCCTCACGCGATGACAGCTCTGACCTTGATTGATGACCCTGAAACCCTCGCGCCACTGCAAGAGGCGTATCAAAATGACCAGACCATCTTCGCGTGTTATTCTGTCGCGGATTCGGATTTAAACGCCCCGCCCCTCAGCTACCTTGAAGTTGGCCTGGAACTGGCGGTTGGCAGCTTGATAAATCTGGATGAAGGGCGGCAAAGCGTTTTATTGCAAGCCCGGCGCAGGGTGAATGTCGAAGAAATCTGGCAGGACGGCCGCCAATTGATGATGCGCTGCAGCCTGATTAAGCCAAGGCACCGCAAGTCTGCCGCTCTCACCGCGCTTTGCCGCGCCGTCGTGGATGAATTCAAGCATTACGCCAGCTTGGTCGAGTTTCTGAACGATGATGTCGTGAAATATATCAGTGAAGTCGAAGACCCCGGCGACCTGGCGGATATGATTCTTTCCACCTTAGACCTCACGGAAGAGGACCGCGCGGCTTTTCTACTCCAAACTAACGCTCCCGTCCGTCTGGAAGCCTGCCTGCGCAGTCTCATGAAAGAAAACCGTCTGCTGGAATTAGAAGCAGAAATTCAATCCCGGGTGCAATCCGAGCTGGACAGCAACCAACGCGAAAATTATTTGCGCGAGCAAATCTCCACGCTCCAGAAGGAGCTCAATGATGGGAAAGCAGTTGATTCAGACTATCAGGAATTGAGCGACGCTCTGAGCAGCATCCAACTTCCGCCGGAAGCGCGGGAGGAGGCTGATAAGGAATTGGGGCGTTTGGCTGCCACCCCTCCTTTTTCTCCCGAAAATGGAATGATACAGACCTATTTGCACTGGTTGGTAGACCTCCCCTGGGATAAAGAAACCGAGGACAACCTGGACATCAACCACGCCAGGACAATTCTTGAAATGAACCATTTCGGCCTCAAAAAAGCCAAAGACCGGATTCTGGAATACCTGGCTGTACGCAGTCTGAAGCCGACCCGCAATCGGCAGCCCATCCTTTGCTTTATTGGCCCGCCTGGCACTGGTAAAACTTCCCTGGGGAAGTCCATCGCCGACGCTCTGGAGCGCAGTTTTGTTAGAGTGTCGCTGGGTGGAGTGCATGACGAAGCCGAAATCCGAGGACACCGCCGGACTTACATTGGCGCCCTGCCCGGACGCATTCTGCAGACAATGCGCAAGGCAAAAACCATCAACCCGGTCTTCATGCTGGATGAAATTGACAAGTTGAGCTCTGATTTTCAGGGAGACCCGGCTGCCGCCCTCCTGGAGGTGCTGGACCCGGAACAGAACTACGCTTTTTCCGACCATTACCTGGAGGTCTCCTACGACTTATCCAAGGTGCTGTTCATCACAACCGCCAACACCGCTGCCAGCATACCCGCTGCCCTGTTGGACCGCATGGAGTTGATTGAATTCTCCGGGTATATCCTGGAGGAAAAAACCGCCATCGCCAATCAATTCCTCATCCAAAAGCAGCTGCAGGAAAATGGGTTAGAAGACGAGCCCATCGTTTTCACGCCCGAAGCGCTCAAAGCAATTGTGGAAGGTTATACCTACGAAGCCGGCGTTCGCAACCTGGAACGCGAAATTGGTTCGGTTTTACGCAAAATAGCCCGGCTCAAATCCGAAGGACAAACTTTTCCGCGCGAAATTACAGTCGACCATATTGTTGAGTTCCTGGGGCCGGCGGAGTTCTTTCCAGCAGAGGCGGAGCAAAACGACGAAATCGGTCTGGCAACCGCGATTGCCTGGACGGAAAACGGCGGCGAGATTATGCCCATTGAGGTGCTGGTAATTGACGGGAAAGGCAATCTGCAGATGACCGGGCAAATCGGTGAGATTATGCAGGAATCCGCGCAGGCAGCCCTCTCCTATCTGAAATCCAAACAGGAGCTTTTCCAAATCCCGGATGATTTCTTTGAGGAAATGGACATTCACATTCACGTTCCCGAAGGTTCCATCCCCAAGGATGGACCCAGCGCCGGCATTACTCTGGCAACAGCGCTCACGTCTGCGGTGCTTGGTGTGCCAGTCCGACACGACGTCGCCATGACCGGAGAGGTTACCCTGCGCGGCAGGGTTCTGCCCGTTGGCGGTATCCGGGAAAAAGTCCTGGCTGCCAAGCGCTCTGGTATCAACACGGTGCTTCTGCCGCGTAAGAACGAAAAGGATTTGCGCGATGTGCCTCCTCAGGTATTGAACAATGTTCACATAATCCTGGTAGAACACATGGACGAAGTATTAGCCGCGGCCTTGGTGGATAAGCCCATCAATCGCAAACCCCGTGCCGCGGCTTCCCGCGCGAAGAAGAAAAAAGGCGCGTCAGACCAGCCAGACGCACCCGAAACATAAAGGAAAAACAAATTAGTCATCGTCTTCAGGCGGAGTGATTTGTTGCTCTGCCTGAAGTGTTTTAATCCCATTGCGCACTTGTGCCAAAATCCGGTTCATCTCGGCTTCCAACTTTGTCAGCGTTTCCACCACGTAACGGTCAGCGTCCAATTGGGTCTGCTTTGCCTCCCGGCGGGCTTGCTCGGTAATTTGGGCGGCTTTGGCTTGGGCTGCCATAAATACCTCGCTTTTTTCAATCATTTTTTCGCTCTTATCGCGCGCCAGCGCCAGGGTGCGGTTGGCTTCTTCCTGCGCCTGTGCCAGGATGCGGTCTTTTTGAGCGTTAATCTGCTGGGATTTCTTGATGTCGTCGGGGATGGAAATGCGCATCTGATCGATGATGTCCATGAAAGCATTTTCATCCACAACCACGCTCCGGCTGAGCGGAATAGGTCTGCTGTTGTTAAACAGCTCTTCCAGGCGGTCTACCAGATGAAGGATATCCATGTCAGTCTCCGTGTTAACTCATGAACGCTTGTCAATTCAGTTTATCATTAAATGATAGCATACGCGCAAGCGGATAATATCTTCGGGGCTGCCTTTCCGGGGCTTCGCGTTATTGCCAGTCGTCAAACCGCCCGCTTGCTCAAATTAGCTAATCCTTCAGCGATGTGCCTGGAACGAGCGTTTGGTTATTCCCCAGAACCGCGAACTTTTCTTTTAATGCCGCCCACACATAATCCGGTACCATGCTGGAAACGTCACCATCTAAAGAAGCGATTTCCTTGACGGTGCTGGAAGAAAGAAAAGTATTTTGTTCCGTGGTAATCAGCGCGATGACGTCAATCTCCGGTTCAAGGCGTTTGTTTGCCAGCGCCATCCTGAATTCATACTCAAAATCCGAGAAAACGCGCAGCCCCCGCACGATTGCCTGGGCGCCAATCTGACGGGCGAAGGTGACTGTCAGCTCCTGGTAACCGGTCACGCTCACATTCGGCAAGCCTTCAAACGCCCGCCGTACGAGCGCGATCCGCTCCTCGGGGGTGAACAACAATGATTTTATCGGTCGGTCATAGACAGCCACGACCACTTCATCGAACAAGCGCGCGGCCCGCCTGGCAATATCCATGTGCCCATAATGAATGGGGTCAAAGGTTCCTGGGAAGACTACTTTGGTCATCAGCTCACGTCTCCATTGCCGTCCGCGGACGGCCAGAAATTTTCAACAGCGCGTTTGAGCGCCTGGTTTTCTTCAGTTTCCAAATCCGGGTCTTCCTCCAACACTTGCTCGGCGATAGCCCGTGCTTTTTGAATCAGGCGCACGTCCGCCAGGTTGGCCATCTTCAAATCCACGAAGCCAGCCTGTCTGGTTCCCAAAAAGTCGCCCGGTCCGCGCTGTTGGAGGTCTTTTTCCGCCAGCACAAAGCCGTCATTCGTCTGGCTCATCACAATCAGGCGCTCGTTTTCTGCCGCGCTGTCGCTGTCGGGAATAAGAATACAGAAGGACTGCGCGTCTCCCCTGCCAACCCGGCCGCGGAACTGATGCAGCTGCGCCAGCCCAAAACGATTCGCGCCCTCAATGACCATCATCGTGGCGTTGGGCACGTCCACGCCCACCTCCACAACGGACGTTGAGACCAGAATATCGTACTCCTTATTGCGGAAGGCGAGCATCACCGCGTCCTTATCCGCGGGTTTCATTCTTCCGTGGACCAACCCAACCCTGAGATGCGGGAAGGCTTCAGCTTGCAGGCGCTGCTGTTCTTCAACCGCCGCCCGGATTTCTTCGTTCTCGCCCTGTTCCACCAGCGGGTAGATAATGAAGGCCTGATGCCCGGCTTGCACCTGTTCCTCAATCAGTTCATACACGGTGTGCCTTTCAAAGGGATACACAATCCGGGTCTGGATTGGCAGCCTGCCAGCGGGCATTTCATCCATCACGCTGACGTCTAAATCACCAAAAACTGTCAACTGGAGTGAGCGCGGAATCGGCGTGGCGGTCATCACCAGCAAATGGGGGTTGTCGCCTTTCGAGCGCAGCGCGGCGCGCTGCTGCACCCCAAAGCGGTGCTGCTCGTCCACAACCACCATCTGGAGGTTCTGGAAACGAACCGGGTCTTCAATCAAAGCGTGCGTTCCCACCAACAGCTTCACGGCTCCGGTTTTCAAACCTTCCATGATTTCCCGCCGCTCTGCCGTGCCAGTATCGCCAATCAGCAGACGCGCCTGGTCTGGGGTCAGATAAGCGGGCTGCTGCGCGCCTGGCTCGGTAAGCAGGCGCAAAATCGTGCGGTAGTGCTGTTCCGCCAGAATGCCTGTCGGCGCCATCAAAGCTGCCTGCGCTCCGCCTTCCATCACAATGGACATCCCCAGCAGGGCGACAATCGTTTTCCCGGAGCCGACATCGCCTTGCAGCAGGCGGTTCATCGGATGCGGGCTGGCAAGGTCCGCGCGGATTTCGCTCAAGGCTTGTTTCTGAGCGTTCGTGAGCGCGTAAGGCAGCCCGCCCAGGCGTTCTGCCAGCCAAGCGTCGCTGACGGTAAAAGGTGTGCCGCGCAGCCCCTGCCACTGACGTTTTTGGCGGATTACCCCCAACTGCAGCAAGAATATCTCATCAAACGCGAAACGCCGCTGCGCGGAGCGCAGTAATTCCTGCGAATCAGGGAAATGAATTTGTGAAAGAGCATCCGAAAGCGGGATGAGCTGCGCGCTTTCCCGGACGGCTTCGGACAGAAACTCGGGAACCCTGCCAGCCCAATACTGGACCACGTTAAACTGGGTCTTGCGCAGCCACCGCTGGGTAATTTGCTTGCTCAGAGGGTATACCGGCACAATCCGATTGGTGTTCAGCTGCTGCTGGTCTACCGATTCATAATCGGGATGGAACATCGCCAATCTGCCGCTGCTGGTGTCCACCTTCCCGGATATGGTCAGGAACATCCCCACCCTCAGATAACGTTCCAGATACCTGTTGTTAAACCACACCAGCCGCAGCAAACCCGTGGCATCCGAGACAATCACCTCAGTAAGCAATTTCCCCCGCCCGGTATGCATCGTCTTGATGTCTACGACTTTGGCGAGGATGGTCACTTCCTCTCCGTAGCGCAGCTGCTGAATTGACTTTAACTGAGAATAATCATCATAACGACGCGGGAAAAGGTAAAGCAAATCTTTTATCGTGAAGACATTCAATTTTTCGAGGTTCCCGGCTTGCTTCTCGCCAATTCCGCGGATTTTCGTAACCGGCGCGTTGAGGCCGCTGCTGCCGGTCTCGGGCAAAGCCGCGCTGCTGAGTTTGCTGGAAGCCTGATATTCCGTTCTTTTTTGCGGGGGCGCGTCCCTGCCGCTTTGAGCCAACGGCTTTTCCGCGGCAGCTGCCTGGGCCGGTGGTGCCGGCAGCCTGATTACCCCAGTAATTCCCAGCAAACTGACAATCTCCTGGAGTGTTTGCCGGCGGTCTTCAAGGCTTTGCGACTGATACGCCTCAAGCCTATCCGCGACAGCGGAGATAATCTCCTCAGCCAAACCCGCTTCGCGCGCGTCCGATTGCCAGGCGTCTTTCAGGCGCTTGAGGCCGCCAAAAACGGCTCTATCCTGGTAGCCTTTGCTGGCTTCCAGGTTAAATATTTTCGCGTATTTTTCGGTGATTGATGCCATGCCTGAGGATAATCATACCCGATTCTGGTTCAGCCTTGCTTCCGGAATATGCCGAATTGCGAAACAGCAAATAGATACGCCAGACAACAAAGCCGGCACTGACATGCCGGCTTTGTTAAAAAAATCCCACCCCTACTCTATCGCGATAATCAACTGATAATTGGGCTGCCCGCCGTCGTGGACTTCCACTTCATGTTCCGGGTATTGTTCCCGGATTTTATCCACCATCTGATTCACGCGCGGAAGGGTCATCCCCTCTCCGTAGAAGAGCGTTATGCGTTCAAAATCCTCGACGCGCGCTTTGGTTAACAAATCCGAGAGCGCGTCTTCCACCGAGTGCGTGGATACGATGAGTTTTCCGTCCAGCAAGCCAATCACGCTGTTTTTCTCAACGTGGACGTCGTCGATGGTCACATCGCGCGTGGCGGTCGTAATTTCGCCTGTGTGGACTTCCATGATTGCCTCGCGCATGGATTCTTCGTTTTCCTCGAGGGTCCCCTCGGGCAGCAAGCGAAGCATGGCGGCAAAGCCTTGCGGCGCGTTGCGTGTGGGAATTACTGAAATTTGTTTGACGCTCACCTTAGCCGCGTTCTGGGCCGCCAAGATAATGTTCTTGTTGTTCGGAAGAATGATAATTTTATCGGTCGGCAGGTTCTCAAAGGCAGCCACGATTTCTTTAACGCTCGGGTTCATTGTCTGTCCGCCTGCCACAACCGCGGCTGCGCCTAAGCTGGCAAAAATGCGCGAGAGCCCCTCCCCGGGTGAAACCGCCACCACTGCCACCTGGCCGGGTTCAAGCGGCGTGAATTTTATTTTGGCGCTCTCTCCTTTTTTGGAATTCATCTGGTCCTGAAGGTTTTCCATCGCGATTTTCTTCACTATGCCCAGGCTCTCAGTATACGCGATTGGTTCATAGCGTTTGTCCAAGGGAACGTGGATGTGCATGCGATAGATGCCGTCCCCTTCGCCGACCTGAATACTGGTGCCGATATCGCTCAAACCGTGATAATAATTTTCCAGCGAGAATTCCGCGTGAGGCGCGAAGTCTATCACAACCTCATAATCCTGACCTTCTTCGACTGTTTCAAGGGTATTGGCAAAATCAAGTTCCGAAAGCGGCTTCACCACGGCAGTAGAAACATCCAGCGGCAGCCCTTCAATCAGGCGCAGCATACCCTCAAAAATGTAATAAAGGCCGGTTCCGCCGGAATCAACAACGCCGGCTTGTTTCAGGATGGGCAGAAGTTCCGGGGTTCGCTTAACGCTTTCATCGCCCGCTTGCACAAGCGTAATCAACAGGTCGCTCAATTTAGACTCGCTCGTGCCAGTCTCTTCGACAGCCGCGGTCATGTCTTTGATGACCGTGAGGATCGTGCCTTCCACCGGGCGCACCACGCCTTTGTACGCCGTATTGCGGGCTTCCTGAAGCGCGCGCACAAACAATGCGCTGTCCATCCGCTCATAATGATCCAACGCGCGTGAAAAACCGCGCCAGATTTGGGAGAGAATCACGCCCGAATTCCCGCGGGCGCCCATTAAAGCGCCCTGGGCAAACGCGTGCGCCATCTCGCCCACATTATTCGTGGATTTGGTCTCCGCTTCTGCGAAGGCAGCCTGCATGGTGAGCACCATGTTGGTTCCGGTGTCACCATCAGGAACGGGGAAAACATTCAGGGAATTGACATACTGCTGGTTGGTCGTCAGCCAGATAAGCCCGGCTTCAAACATCAACTTTAATCCTTCGCCATCCAAAGGAGACTGCACCAGGCGGTGCCGTTCAGCCTCAGACAGAATGGCTATCGATTTTCCATTCATAAGACCTCGAAAAATGAATTATTAATAACTAATCAGGATTGCTGATTCTAAGACCGCGAACATGCACGTTCACCCGGTTAACCGGGATGCCCATCGTCTTTTCGACGTTGTACTTGACTGCCTCTGCCACCGAATCGGTCACTGTTTTAATCCGCAGGCCGTATTCTATGACCAGGTTGATATCCAGATATAACCCTTCGCTGTCTGCGGACACATTGATACCGTACGAATGATTCTTCCGCAAAAACTGAATTGCCGCCTCAAACAAGTTTGCCGGGGCAAGGCTGATAACGCCGTATGATTGCAATACGGCATGCCGGGCTACAGACTTAATCGCCTCAGGGAGAATGTAAATTCGACCTAATGGGTTTTGCTGACTTGTCATATTTCTTTTCTCTCTTCTCTAGTCGCGCCTTGATTCTTAAATCATTGTGTGATATTATAAGCGCTTGCTTGGGTCGGTCAAACCTTCCCAACCTCGACATTATACTGTATGAAAGGAAATCGAGATGGCAAAGTGCGATCACTGTGGAAAATCAACCAGTTTCGGTCATAATCGCAGCCACTCTCTTGTCGCGACCCGGCGCGAGTTCCGCCCAAATCTTCAGCGGATTACTGTGTACGTAAACGGCAAGAAAGTTCGCAAAGTTCTCTGCGCGCGCTGCATTAAGACCCTGACCAAAGCATACAATTAATTAACCCGCGTCATGATAAAAAGTCGCATAAGCGGCTTTTTTTCATTTAACCAAAGCCTCGCGCAGGCTGGCAATTCCCGCGCCAATCCCACCGGCGTGCCCAAACACCGCTGTACCCGCCACAAAATCCCGCGCTCCCGCCGCGTAAGCCGGCGCGATTGTGCGCGCGTCAATCCCCCCGTCCACCTGGATTACAGCCTCAGAGCCGATTTCCTGCAGCAGGCGCTGAGTGTCGCGCAGCTTGGCAAGCGCGGAAGGAATGAACTTTTGGCCTCCAAACCCGGGGTTCACGGACATAATCAGGACGAGGTCAAACATCCCGGCCAGATAGCGCAGCCCTTCCACTGGCGTCGCCGGGTTGAAGGTAATCCCTGGCGCGGCGCCCAAATCCCGGATGCGCTGTAAGGTGCGGTGGATGTGCGGGCAGGTCTCATAGTGCACGGTAATCGCGTCTGCCCCCGCTTCAACGAATGCTTCCAGGTGCTTCTCAGGCTCAACAATCATCAAATGAACATCCAGCGGCAGGCGCGTAATCTTTTTGCAGGTTTTGACAATGACCGGGCCAAAGGTGATATTGGGGACGAAGCGTCCATCCATCACATCAATGTGGATTTTGTCCGCCCCCGCGCTTTCACATGCGCGCAAATCACGTTCCAGGTAAGCCAGGTTGGCGGAGAGAATAGAGGGGGAAATCGTCGCGGGCATCAGGCAACCTCAGGGTTTCAGAGTTAGATAAACATACAGCCAGAAGGGAATTAATCCCAACATCGCGGCTGACGCGAACAGCCATAAGAACAGCGTACCCCAATCGGTCGCCTTCCTGGCTGGCTTTTCATTGGAAATCGGTTCTGTTTGCGGCGCGTATACCGGCAGAGCTGTCTGCACTGGGGCTGGAACAGGCGCGGTCGCGCCCTGGCGCTGGACCGGGGGAACCCCGGGCGCCGGCGTCTGGGTTGGGCGGCTGATCTGAGTTTGCATCCCATTGAGCAGGCGTCCCAATTGGTCAGCCGTCCGGTAACGCGCGGCTGGTTCCTTGGAGAGCACTTTCATCAGAATCTCATCCAGCGGTTTGGGTATTTCCGGATTGAGAGCCCGCGGGGAAACCGGGATGGCTTCGCGATGCAAACGCGCCAATTCAGCCGCGTCCGGAGAATTGAACGGAAGCTGACCGGTCAACATTTCGTATAAAATCACCCCCAGCGAATAGACGTCCGAAGCCGGAGATGGAGGCAACCCCGCGGCTTGTTCCGGCGAAAAATATAACGGGGAGCCCCAAACCACGTCGCTGCGTTCCTCCGGAGAAATCGTCGCCAAAGCCCGCGCGATCCCGAAATCAGTTACTTTCAGGCGTCCATCGGGGCTCACGAGCATGTTATGAGGTTTGATATCACAGTGGACCAGACCGGCTCTGTGCGCGTACCCAAGCCCCTGGCAGGCCTGGACCATCAAGTCCAGTGCTTCCTGAACCTCAAAGCGGCCTTTCTCACGGATGCGCGTTTTCAGATCAGTCCCGGGCACCAGTTCCATCACAATGAATAGATGGCGTTGGTCCAAACCAAAATCATGCACGGTAACAATGTTGGGATGAGAAAGGTTGGCGGCGGCTTTGGCTTCCTGGCGGAAGCGCTCCCGAAAGGCAGCGTCAACCGAAAAATCCTCGCGCAGAACCTTAATCGCCACAAAACGTTCCAGCATCAGATCCTTGGCTTTATACACGAGAGCCATTCCTCCCGTCCCAAGGGTCTCAATCAACTGATAACGGTCGTTTAAAATGCCAGGCGGTGTCATTTGACCTCATTATAAATCATAAACATACCCAAAAAAGCTTGGCGCAGAAGCCTGCCCACCCACCCGGTTCAGGTCTCGCAACCCTGAAGAGTCGCAAAGTGGGGAAATAAATCCGGTTCGCTATGAAATCTTAAAACATTTGCAATTAGTATGCCAAAACCCTTGCATTTTCCCAAAAATACTCTATAATGTGGGAAATAATGTCATAAAGTGTCAGGAAGTGTCATATAGAGCGCTGGAAAAGACCCAGCGTTTCGCGATTAAAAAGGAATTAGAACGGATGTTCGTCGGACAGTTTGACCATAACATTGACGCGAAAGGCAGGCTCACGGTCCCTTCCAACTTCCGGGAGCAAGCTCCGGAAGGCTTCTTTGTGACCAAGGGCTTCGATTCCAATTTGATCGCCTACCCCCGGGATGTTTATGAGTATATGGCAGCCAACATCAACGGACTTTCGGTGACTGACCCCGAATCCCGGACCCTGCGCCGGATGTTCTTTTCCAATACCGTCGCGTTGGCTTATGACACCGCCGGACGGATCTTACTGCCCGCTTTCCTGCGCGAAGCCGCCCAGATTACGAGCGCCTGCAAACTTATCGGCAACGGCGACAATTTCGAAATCTGGTCGATGGAACTCTGGCTGCAAGAAAATGAGAGAAACGCCAGCGACGAAATGAACAGCAGCCGTTGGGCTAAGTTCAACATTTCGACCAGAGGTCAATAATGAACGCGGGAGTGGGGGACATGCCCCGCCACCGCCCAGTACTTTACCAAGAAACCCTGAGTTACCTCGCGCCCTTCAGCCCGGGCAAATACCTGGACTGTACCGCCGGCGCGGGCGGGCATGCCAGTGGAATTCTGGAAGCCAGCGCTCCCCAGGGCAGGCTGCTCGCCCTCGACCTGGACCCGCACGCTGTCGCGCTGACCAGCGCCAGGCTGGCAGTCTTTGGGGAACGCGCGGTCGTGCGCCAGGGCAGCTACCTGCACAGCCGCGAATACTTGCAAGATCTCGGCTGGGGAAAGGTAGATGGCATCCTGCTCGACCTGGGCGTGTCTTCCATGCAGTTGGACGAAGCCAACCGCGGTTTCTCTTTCCGGCAGGAAGGCCCGCTGGACATGCGCTTTGACCCGGGCAGCGGAACCAGCGCGGCAGATCTGGTGAACCACCTGGAGGAACGGGAGCTCGCGGATATCCTCTGGAAATATGGCGAAGAACGCTTTTCCCGCCGCGTCGCCAAAGCCATTGTGCGCGCGAGGCCGCTTGCCACAACTGCCGAACTGGCCGGCGTGGTGCGCTCAGCTTTGGGCAGAACAAAAGAAGCGCAGGACCCGGCCACCCGAACCTTTCAGGCGCTGCGGATTGCAGTCAACAACGAACTGGCAGTCATCACGGAGGCGGTCCCACGGCTAATTGCTCTTTTACAACCAAGCGCGCGTATCGCAGTTATCTCTTTTCATTCTCTTGAAGACCGCATTATCAAGCAGTGCTTCAGAAGGGAAAGCCAGGACTGCATCTGCCCCCCGGAGCAGCCGGTTTGCACCTGCGGGCACCGCGCCAGTATCAAAATCATCACCCCGCACCCGGTGGAAGCCGGAGAAACGGAAAAAATGGAAAACCCTCGCGCGCGCAGCGCGAAACTGAGAGTGGCAGCAAAGTTAATGGAAATGGCATAGAATCTGCAGCCTTACGACTATGAAAACCAAGAACATCTTTCAAGCTTACAAACAAGCCCCCTGGCGTCTTCAACTCCAGTGGATTGGGTTATTCCTGTTGGTCCTGGTGGGCGTTGCCGCAATCGCCGGGGTATACCTTTCGTTAAGCGGGAAAGCAGCCGTGACCGGGCGCAGAATCCAAAACCTGGAATTTCAAGCCAGCGCGTTGGAACTGGAAGTTAATGACCTTGCCTCCCAACTTGCGTACGCGTCTTCGGCCCGGGTGATGAGTGAACGCGCCAACAAGCTGAATATGTCCTTGCGGGACCCCGCGGACGCGCTTTATCTTGAAGTCCCCGGTTACACCGCCGACAGCTTCAGGTTGGCGCCGGCCGCGGCCGCGGATACCTCAACGAGTTCATCCATTCTGCCGGAATTTACCGCGTCCCTTTGGGACTGGCTGATTGATAAGCTGGCACAGATGCCGGGCTCAAACACAAACACCCCGGAGGCGCGGCCGTGAACCAAATCTCCTGGTCCCGTTATCTTTTGATTTTCGTCATCTTCATCTTCGTGGCGGTTGGGGTGGGTGCGCGCATGGTTAACATCCAGAATATACCGGCAGCGCAAACCATCCTCGAAAACAGCAAAAAACTTGTCGGGGTTACCCAAACGATTGTCCCCGAACGCGGCAGCATCTACGATGCCCAGGGCCGGCTTCTGGCGGGGAACGAAACAGTCTACGAGCTGGGTCTGGACCTGCGCAGTATCGAACAGCCCGAAACCATCGCGTCAGTTGTCAGCAGCGTGCTTGGTTTGGATTACAACACTATCCTGGAATATGCAAAAACCAAAGCGGTTGAGGACAAAAAACTCTACATTGTGCTCGACTCATTCGTCAGCAAGGAAAAAATCAACCAACTCGCGCTCATTGAAGAGGAATACGCGCACCGCGTTGTTGGGAAAAATGAAATCAAACCTAACCTGCAAGGTCTGATTTGGACGCCCTATAACAAGCGCTCATATCCCGAAGGAGATATGGGTGCCAACATTCTTGGCTTCTATTCTTTCCTGGACCGCGTGGACGGCAAAGGGTATTACGGCGTGGAAGAAGCATACAACAGTCTGCTGGCTGGCACGCCAAAACAGGTTTATACCCCCTTCGACCCGCAAAAAATCACTTCGGTTGATGACATTCCACCCGGCGCAAGCCTCGTGCTGACTTTTGACCGGGAAATCCAGGCAATGGTGGAACAGCAGTTGGCGGAAGCGATTGAATGGTCTGGAGCGGAATCCGGCACGATACTGGTATATAACCCGGAAGACGGCGGGATTATCGCGATGGCCACGACCCCCCGCATGGACCCAAATTATTACTGGACTCAGGCGGATGTGTTCCCGGGCAGCACCCCGTTCAATCGTCCAATCAGCGAAACATACGAACCCGGCTCGGTGTTCAAAGTCATCACCATGGCGTCTGCCCTGGATGCCGGCGCCGTAAAGCCGGATACCGTTTTTACAGACACCGGTTCCATCATGGTCGGCGGCACCACCATCACCAACTGGAACTACGGCGCCTGGGGCGAGCAGGATATGACCGGCTGTATGCAGCATTCCTTAAACGTGTGTCTGACCTGGATTGCCACGCAGCTCGGGGCTGAAAAATTCTATACCTATCTGAAAAATTTCGGCTTTGACCGCAACACCGGCATTGACCTGGGTGGGGAATCCCATTGGCCCCTGAAACTGCCCGGAGACAACCAGTGGTACGAAGTGGACCTGGCGACCAACTCATTTGGTCAGGGTATTTCCGTCACGCCCATTCAGATGGTCATGGCGATTGGCGCGGTGGCGAATGAAGGCCGCATGATGGCGCCGCACGTCGTCAAAGCCATCGTCATTGACGGTCATCAATACGATATTAATCCTGTCATCGTCGGGAACCCAATCAAGGCAGAGACCGCGAAAGCGCTGACCAGCATGTTGGTTACCTCACTGGAAGAAGAATCCTCGGTGGCTCTGGTTGATGGTTATACAGTGGCCGGCAAGACCGGTACTGCCGAAATCCCCACGCCCTTCGGATATACCAGTTCGGTCACGAACGTCTCGTTCGTGGGCTGGGGACCAGCCGAAGACCCGAAATTCCTTGTTTACGTCTGGCTGGAGAAACCCACCATTAGCATCTGGGGTTCTGAAGTGGCAGCACCAGTTTTCTCCAAAGTTGTTCAACATCTGGTCGTGCTGATGGAAATCCCGCCGGACCAGATTCGTTTGCGGGCATCCGCGGAGGATAGATAGATGTTAAGCTTCCAACACGTCCTCAAAGCCTTGCTGGGGCATGAGCTTGGCGGACTCGATTTCCGGCTGACGGATGCGGCGATAGATTCGCGGCTGGTCAGCGAGTCGGGTCTCTTCATCGCCTTGCATGGGGATAGAACCGACGGTCATCTTTATGTGGACGATGCTTTTACGAAAGGCGCCAGCCTGGCGCTGATTGATCACCCGATAAAAAGCGCTTATCCTATCCTCGATTTGAACTCCGTGGAACTCCAAATTCCGGATAAACCGCCGTTCAGCATTCTGACCGACAACTCCCTGTTGGCTCTGCAAAAATTGGCGGCTTACTGGCGCAGTCGGTTTGATATTAAAGTCATCGGCATCACAGGCAGCGTCGGTAAGTCTTCCACAAAAGAGTTGACCGCCAACGTGCTTTCCAAGCGTTTGGTGACGCTTAAAAACGCGGGCAATATGAACAATGAAATCGGACTGCCTCTAACCCTGCTCAAACTTACCGATGAGCACGAGGTCGCAGTGCTCGAAATGGGTTTCTATGTCCCCGGGGAAATCAAACTGCTTTGCGATATCGCGCATCCGCAGATTGGAATTATCACCAACGTTGGCACGGTGCACGCGGAACGCGCCGGCTCCATTGAGGTTATCGCGGAAGGCAAATCCGAGCTGGTTCAGGACCTCCCCCCCGCTCCCGAAGGCGTCGCCATCCTGAATTACGATGATGAGCGCGTGGTTGCCATGGCATCCAAAACCAAGGCGCGCGTTTTCACCTACGGTTTATGCCCCCAGGCTGACCTGTGGGCTGATGAGGTAGAAAGCATGGGCTTGGAAGGTATCCGCTGCCGAATTCACTATCAGGGCGAGGCTTTTTATGTCACCGCGCCGCTGATTGGGCGCCATTCGGTTTATACCATGCTGCGTTCAGCTGCCGCCGCGCTCAGCCTCGGCTTCTCCTGGGATTGGATTTTCTACGCCCTGAAGACCAGCAACCTCCAACTGCGCATTGCCACGACGAAAACCGCGTCTGGCGCGCTGTTGATTGACGATACCTACAACGCCTCTCCGGATTCGACGCTTGCCGCTTTGAATTTGCTGGCTGACCTGACCGGCAGGAAGGTTGCCGTGCTCGGGGATATGTTGGAACTTGGGCAGTATGAGGAGGACGGACACCAGCGGGTCGGCATTCGCGCCGCTCAGGTTGCCGATGAAATCATTCTGGTAGGTCAGCGCAGCCTGCAGACGAAAGCCGCCGCGCTGGAAAGCGGTTTTCCGGCCGAACGCGTTCACTGGTTCCCAGACCAGAGCAGCGCTGCCCACTATTTGCAGCAAACCCTGAAAGAGAAGGACATCGCCCTGATTAAAGGTTCACACGCCATGCGCATGGACCTGATTGTATCGAGTTTGGAGGTAATTTCCTGATGCGCGGATCATCCCTGGCTATAGCCATCAGCGGTTTCAGCTTTTTGCTTACGGTGATTTGGGGACCTCCGTTCATTCGGCTGTTAAAGCACCTGAAAATCGGCAAGATTATCAGCATGGATGTGCCGGAATCTCACCTGGCAAAAATGAACACCCCTACCATGGGTGGGTTCATGTTCCTGATTCCCATTTCCATCCTGACAATTATCCTCAATGCCGTTTCGTTGTTCGGCTCTCGCTTGTTTGGTTCCTCAATATTTGTCCCGTTGGCAACCCTCTGGCTGTTCGCGGTTATTGGCGCGGTGGATGATTGGGAAGGGATTCGCGGCCCCCGCCGTGGCTTGGGCATGAGCGCGCGCGCCAAGTTCAGCTTACAAGCGCTGGTGGCGCTCGCGATCGCGTACAGCCTTAAGGAATGGTTGATTGTGCCAAATCTCTTCTGGCCCACCTCCGCCGTGCCCTTGCACCTGGGCTGGTGGTATCTGCCAATTGCGGCGTTGATTATCGTCGCGATGGCAAACGCGGTGAATTTCACTGACGGGATAGACGGCCTGGCAGGCATGATTTGCATGACCATGTTCGGCGCATACGGCATCATCGCCATCTTCCAGGGGCAGGTCTATCTGGCGCGGTTTTGCTTTTGCGTTGTGGGCGCGCTGGCTGGTTTCTTATGGTTCAACGTTAAGCCAGCCGAATTGATGATGGGAGATACCGGCTCTCAGGCTTTGGGAGCGTCGCTGGCTGTTGTGGCGCTGATGACCGGCAGGTGGCTTTTCCTCCCTCTCATTGCCATTATTCCTGTTTCAGAATTGCTCAGCGTCATAATTCAAGTTTCGTACTTCAAACTGACCCACGGCAAGCGCGTGTTTAAAAAATCACCCATTCATCACCACTTCGAAATGCTGGGTTGGCAGGAAAACCAGATTGTGATGCGCTTTTGGCTGATTAGTTTAATCGGAGCCATGCTCGGCTTTGCTCTGACCTTTTTGGGATGATTATGAAAAACTGGACCGATAAAAAAGTCATCGTGCTTGGAGCCGCCCGACAAGGGACGGCGCTTTCACGGTTCCTGGCAGAAAAAGGCGCGCGCGTCATCCTGACTGATTTGCACGGACCGGAAACCCTGTCCGCGGAAGCCCTGGCTCTGAAAGACAAAGGCGTGGAGCTCTGCCTGGGCTCACACCCATTGGACCTGCTTGAAGGCGCGGACCTCGTCTGCGTTTCGGGCGGCGTGCCGCTCAACATCCCGTTTTTGCAGGAAGCCGCCCGGCGTCGGATTAAGCTCTCCAACGATTCGCAGGTATTTTTAGAAGCTTGCCCCGCCCCAGTTGTCGGCATCACCGGCTCTGCCGGAAAGACTACCACAACCGCCCTGCTGGGCTTGATGGCCCGCAAATACTTCGAAATGAAGCAAAGCCCGCGCCGCGCCTGGGTTGGCGGAAATATTGGCAACCCTCTGATTGGGCAGGTTGCTGAAATGCACCCGGATGACCTCGTTATCCTGGAACTTTCCAGCTTCCAGCTTGAACTCATGACCCTTTCTCCCCAGGTTGCAGTGGTCTTGAATATCACTCCAAACCACCTGGACAGACACGGCACCATGCAAGCCTACACGGCTGCCAAAGCCCGCATCCTGAATCATCAGCACCAGGGCGATGTCGCGGTGCTTAATCGCGACGACGCCGGCTCCTGGGAACTTTCATACCACCTGAAGAGTGACCTGATCAGCTTCGGCTTCAACCGGCCTGAAACAAATCAGAACGGCACCTATATCCACAAAGACTCAGTCTATCTGCAGATTGAGCGGCAGCAGTTGAAAATGTTCCCGGTGGAATGGATCCGGCTGCGCGGTCAGCATAATATCAGCAACGTGCTGGCAGCCTGCGCTGCCGCCGCGGGTGCGTCGCTGGCTCTGCCGGCTATCCAAAGCGCGGTGGAAGAATTCACCGGCGTAGCACACCGGCTGGAATTTGTCCGGAATGTGCGCGGCGCGGATTGGTACAACGACTCCATCGCCACTGCCCCCGAACGCACGCTGGCAGCGCTGCTGTCCTTCCAAAGTCCGGTGATCCTGCTTTTAGGCGGACGCGATAAGAACCTGCCCTGGGAGAAACTGGCAGAGCATGTGCGAAGCCGCGTCCGGCACGTCATTCTGTTTGGCGAAGCAGCCGAGCTTATCAGCAGCGCGCTTGGCAGTGTTCAACCCAATCAGACCCTGCTGTCCATCAGCCGGTGTGCCAGCTTACAGGAAGCCGTCCAAAAAGCCGCCGAACTCGCGCAGGATGGCGATTCCGTCCTGCTTTCACCAGGCGGCACCAGTTACGACGCTTTTAAAGACTTCGAAGAAAGAGGAGAGTGTTTCCGACAATGGGTGAACGCGCTGTAGTGAATGAGTATGTTAAGCCAGCCGCGCGTCGAAGCAGCGCCTCCAGGCTGCCATTCGATGTTCCTATGCTGCTGATAATCGCCAGCCTCCTGGTAATTGGTTTGTTGATGGTCTACTCTACCAGCCTGGACGCCTCTTTGCGCATGGGCGAAAAGCCGACATACCTCTTTTCCCGTCAGGTTCTGTGGGTCCTGCTTTCAGGCGCCTTCGCGTTCGGGTTAAGTTTTATTGACTATCACTTTTACCGACCTTTCATCCTTTGGGCGCTCATTGGAGTTCTGATTTTGCTGCTGGTTGTGTTGATTCGCAACGATGTCCGCTTCAACTCCAGCCGCGCGCTTTATGAAGGCTCGTTCCAGCCTTCAGAGTTTGCCAAGCTCGGCATTATTCTCTACCTCTCGTTCTGGCTGTCTTCCCATCGGGAAACGATGAACCTGCTCAAGGACGGCTTGCTGCCCCTGCTCTTTATGATTGGGCTTACAGCTGGCATGATTGTCCTGCAGCCAGACCTGAGCGCTGCCGGCACCGTGGTGCTGCTTGGGCTTCTGCTCTTCTTTTTGGCAGGCGGCGATCTCAAAAAGCTGACGATTTTCATGATCTTTATCCTGGCTGCCGGCACAATCGTCGTCGCGGTCTCGCGCACCGGTCAAGCCCGCATCAGCGATTATCTGAGCGGCCTAAAAGACCTGACCGGCAGCTCCTATCACGTAAAACGCATTTACGAAGCCATCATCAAAGGCGGGACGTTTGGCGTTGGGATTGGTGAGGCGGATACCAAATTCACCGGTTTGCCTCTGCCGCACACCGACAGCATCTTCGCGGTAATCGTTGAAGAAACAGGCTTCTTCGGCGCCTTAGGCGTCATGATACTCTACGTGCTCTTGCTGTGGCGCGGCATGGTAATCGCCAAACGCGCGCCAGACCAACTTGGTTCGTTAATCAGTTTTGGCCTGACCAGCTGGATTGCCCTGGAGGCATTTTTGAATATCAGCGTTATTGTGGGATTATTTCCCTTTGCCGGAAACGCCCTGCCCCTCATCAGCTACGGCGGTTCCAGCATGATTGCATCCATGACCGCCCTCGGCATTGTGATGAATGTTGCCCGGCGGAGTGTGATGAAAGAAACTGCGGAAAGGAGTCAGACCAGTGCGATTGTTGATTTGCGCGGGCGGGACTGGCGGCGGAGTGTATCCGGCGCTGACCGTTACGGAAACCCTCAGGAATGACACGCACACTCTGCTCTGGGTCGGCAGTGAGGGCGGCATGGAGAAGGCGCTGGTGGAACGCGTCGGGCTCCCCTATAAAGCCATTCCTGCCGCGGGCGTCCACGGGATTTCGCTCAAAAAGCTGCCCGGCAACCTTCTGCGGCTTTGGAAAGGTTATTGGAAATCCCGCCGGCTGCTCAAGGAATTCGACCCGGACGTCTTGCTTTTCACCGGCGGCTATGTTGCCATCCCGATGGCAGCCGCGGGTTTGCGGCGGCGTTCCGTGCTCTTCGTTCCGGATATCGAACCCGGGCTCGCGCTTAAGGTCCTGGCTCGCTTTGCCAGCCGCATCGCAATCAGCGTGGAAGACTCGCGCCGGTTTTTTAGACAAGAGGAGAAAATTACCGTGACAGGCTATCCGTTGCGTGAAGACCTCAAAAAATGGCAAAGACCCGAAGCCCTGGCATATTTCGGCTTTGACCCCCAGGTCCGGACTATCCTCTTTCTGGGCGGCAGCAGTGGCGCGCGTTCCATCAATCAGGCAGTCTTAGAAATTGCCAGCCAACTGACGCAGAACTACCAGGTAATCCATCTGACCGGTCACCTGGATTGGGACCTGATCCAACAGCAAACCCGCGCGCTCGGCCCCCGCTACCAGGCGTTTCCGTATCTGCACGAGGTCGGCGCGGCGCTGGCTTGCGCGGATCTGGTTGTATCCAGAGCCGGGGCGTCGATTTTGGGTGAATATCCCTACTTCGGACTGCCAGCTGTGCTGGTCCCCTATCCCTATGCCTGGAAATACCAGAAGGTCAACGCCGATTATTTGGTTGACCGTGGGGCGGCTCTGCTTCTGGAAGACAGGTCCCTGAAAACCAACCTCCTTCCGCTGCTTACGGAACTCATGAATGAACCGGAGCGCCTGGCAGCAATGAGCGCCGCGATGCGCGCCCTATCCAATCCGGACGCGGCCCTCGCCATCGCGGATTTACTCCTGGAGATGGCATGAACATGAAACCGGAGCCCAAACGATGATAAGCCTGAGCGTCCTCTTCTATGTATTGCTTGCTCTGTTCATTCTGATTGGAGCAATGCGCGGATTTGGGAAGGAAATCGTGGTGTGCGCCTCCAGTGTCCTGGCGCTTTTTACCATTGAAGTGGTCATTCCCAGGATATTCGGCGCAACCAGCGGCGCCAAACGCTTCTGGATTAATACAATTGTGATTGTTGTCTGCGCATTCGCTGGATACCAGACACCCAATCTCCGCCGCTTTGCCGAAAACATCCGTTTTCAACGCGGAGCCTTCCGGGACATCCTCACAGGCGCGCTGATGGGCGGTATCAACGGCTACATTCTCATCAGTTCAGTCTGGTACTACCTGGCAGAAGCGAATTACCCTTTCAAGGCGATTACCGCCCCAGACCTGGCAACCGAGATGGGCCAGAACGCCGCGAAAATCCTGGCATCCGCGTTTCCAACCTATATGCACGTGCCGGTGATTTACTACGCGATGGTCATCGTTTTCTTTTTGATAATTGGAGCCTTTGTCTGATGAAACGCGTGCATTTAATCGGGATTGGCGGAACAGGCATGTCGGCAATCGCCGTGGTGCTCCTCGAAAAGGGCTACCAGGTGAGCGGCTCCGATTTGAATGCCTCGCCATACTTCAAGCTGGTCAGCAAACGCGGCGCGCGCGTCATCCTCGGGCACGACCCGCAGCTTGCCCTCCAGGCGGACCTCGTGGTGCGCTCCTCGGCTGTCCGGGATGATGACCCGGAAGTTCAGGCTGCCCGCGCCGCCAATATCCCTGTCATCAAGCGGGAGAATTTCCTTTCCGAACTCACCTGGGGGAAAGAAACCCTCGCGGTGGCTGGTTCACACGGAAAGACCACCACGACTGCCATGCTCATCGTCCTGCTGGACGCGCTGGCATACGCCCCCAGCTTCATCCTTGGCGCGGAGATTAAAGAGTTGGGTACCAATGCCCGCTGGGACGTCGGAAGGCATTTTGTTGTCGAAGCGGACGAATACGACCGCATGTTCCTTGGGCTCTCACCCAGGATTTCGGTCGTCACCAACATCGAACACGATCATCCGGATTGCTTCCCAACCCCGCGCGATTATCTGGACGCGTTCGTGAGCTTTGTGAACCGGACCATTCCAAATGGGAAATCCATCCTGTGCGGCGATGATCCCGGTGTAAACAATCTCCTGAAAACCTCCCTGCGTCCGGATATTCAGCTGCTCACCTACGGCTTTGCTGAAGGCTGTGATTATCGGATAGAAGATTATGCCTGGAAAGACAGCGCGTCCCATTTCAGTCTGCGGCGGTATAAATCCCATCAATCCCCGCAAAAACTGGGCGATTTCATCCTGCGTCTGCCTGGAAAGCACAATGTCTCCAATGCCGCCGCCGCGCTCGCCGTGGTGGACGCGCTCGGAGGCAGCGCCGCGGACTCCGCCGCGGCCCTCGCGGAGTACACCGGAACCGAACGGCGCTTTGATATTGTGTTGGAAAGCTCCGGCGAAGTCCTGATCAATGATTATGGACACCACCCCACGCAGGTCCGTGCCACGTTGAGCGCCGCGCGGGAGCTGTACCCGACGAAAAAGCTGTGGGCGGTTTGGGAGCCGCATACCTTCTCACGCACAGAAAGTCTGCGAAAGGAATTCGCGCAAGCGTTGGAGCTGGCAGACGCGGTGCTCATCACCAAAATTTACGCGGCGCGGGAGACCGATGACGGCTTCAGCCCGCAAACCATAGCCGATACCATGCAAACAGGCAAAGCCTGTTACATTTCAGACTACGCGCAGCTCGTGGAAACGCTTAGCCGCCAGCTAAGCGGGAACGATGTGGTTGTGTTCCTCTCCGCGGGTAAAGGTCCGCAAATTTGCGCCTGCCTGCGTGAAAACATATTGAAACAAAACGGGGAGGCGTCCGCGTGAGCATTCCAATCCGAAAACTCCAGGCTTTGTTTGGCGCCCGACTGCAAGAAAACGTGCGCATGGCAAACTACACCACCTCCCGCGTGGGCGGCCCTGCCCTGGGTTTAATCGCCCTCAACACCCTGGATGAAATGCGGGAAACGACCGCGGCGCTCTGGAGCCTGGATATTCCTTTCAAGCTCATCGGCAGCGGCTCCAACATATTGGTGAGCGATAAAGGCTACCCGGGTATCATCCTGCTGAACCACTGCCATAACATTCGCATCAACACCCACCAAGACCCGCCTGGCGTCTACGCCGAAAGCGGCGCGAACCTCAGCAACCTGGCCCGTCAAAGCGCCTTGCGCGGTCTTTCCGGACTGGAGTGGGCTGGCAGCGTGCCGGGCTCGGTCGGCGGCGCGGTTTATGGGAACGCCGGCGCGTTTGGCTCTGATATTTCCAAATCGCTGGTCTCCATTCAGGCTTTGCTGCGCGGCGAAGGCGAAAAAACCCTGAGCGCCGAAGACCTGCAGTTCTCGTACCGCAGCAGCATCCTCAAGCGGGAACGAAGAAAGGTGCTGATACTCTCGGCGACAATGAAGGCGGCCCAAAGCACGCGTGAGGCTGCCTGGAAAACCCTGATGGAAATCTCCGATAAGCGTCAGGCAACCCAGCCTACCGGCGCTTCCACCGGTTCCACTTTCAAGAACCCTCCCGGAGACCATGCCGGCAGGCTGATTGAAGCCGCCGGGCTAAAAGGTTTGCAGGTCGGGCATGCCCAGTTCAGCACCCTGCATGCGAATTTTATTGTGAATGACGGCAATTCCAGCGCTCAGGAATACCTGACGCTAATCCGCACCGCCCAAAAAACCGTGAAAGAAAAATTTGGCGTGCAGCTGCAGCTGGAAATTGAATTGATAGGTGAATTTGATGATGACGATGCGTAAATTGAAACTTGCTTTAATATTTGGCGGCCGCTCTGGTGAGCACGCGGTCTCGCTGCGCTCCGCGCGTTCGGTACGGGACGTTCTGGACCCCGCCAAATATGAGGTCGTTGAAATCGGAATTACCCTCGAAGGGGTCTGGTTAAACGGCGCCGAAACGCTGAAAGCGTTTGAAAGTCGCGACACCAGCGCCCTGTCTGAGGTTTGTCTTCTCAACGTTAACGGGAAAGTCGGGCTTTATCGGCGGAAAAACGCGCAGCTATCACAGGTCGCAGAGCTGGACATTCTTTTCCCCGTTCTGCACGGCACTTTTGGTGAGGACGGCACCATCCAGGGGCTGTTCGAAATCCTGAATTGCGCGTACGTGGGCGCTGGCGTGCTTGCCTCCGCGGCGTGTATGGATAAAGCAATCTGTAAAGACCTGATCCATAACGCCGGCATCCCCGTATTACCTTCACGGGTCTTCAACCGCGGGCAGATAGAAAACTACCTGGAAGATGTCATCGCCTTGTCGGAACTTGTCTCCGCGTACCCATTGTTTGTCAAACCCGCCAACCTCGGCTCCTCCGTGGGCATCAGTAAAGCCCGCGATCGCGAGGAACTGCGTTCTGCGCTGCAAAAAGCCGCGCGCTTTGACCGGCGCGTGCTGGTGGAGCGCGGGCTGGACGCGAGAGAAATTGAGGTCAGCGTGCTGGGTAATGACAGCCCGCTTGTGTCTGTCCCGGGCGAGCTCATCCCCGAGGATGAATTCTATACGTACAGAGCCAAATATCTGAGCGGCGACCCCGAAGTTATCATTCCGGCGCCCTTTGATACGGAAATGATCCAAAGGATTCAGGAATATGCTTTGCGCGCTTATCGGGCGGTGGATGGCGCCGGGCTCGCGCGGGTGGACTTTCTGATGGACAAACACAGCGGTGAACTCTATTTGAGCGAAATTAACACGATGCCCGGTTTTACCAGCATCAGCATGTACCCGAAACTTTGGAAAGCCTCCGGCTTGGACTATCCCCAGTTGGTGGACCGCCTGATTGAGCTGGCGTTGGAGCGCAAAGCCGACCAGGACCAAACCACCCGGAAATATGAGGATTAGGCGGTAAGATGGCACCCCGTTACGAGAATATGACCAGAGCGGACCAGGTGAGAGCGCGTCGGAGCATTGAACCAGCGCGCCGCAAGCCGATTCCACAGCCGGAAAAATATTCCAGACGAAACGCGGAGAGCTCCGCGCGCGTTACCGTTCGCCGCTCGGACCAAAGCATGGCGAAGCCAACTTCCGCGGCGTATTCGCAGCACCGGCGCAAGTATTACGTCCCCGCCGGCGCTCCGGGAACAGAGATCCGGCTGCCCGCTTTGCCAACAGTCAAGCTGAGCTGGCGGCTGGCATCCGCGCTGCTGGCAATTCTCGCCCTCGTCGGCATTTATATGGTGAATTCATCACCCAACTTCATGGTGTCATCCATCAACCTCAGCGGCGCGGTTCGGGTCTCCGCCCAGGAAATCCTGAACACAATTGACCTGGAAGGAACCCAAATCATCAAGCTGACCCCCGAACAAATCCGGCAGAAAATCGCGGCTGCCTTCCCGGATGTTGAGGACGTCCAGGTTTCGGTGGATTTCCCGGCTGAGGTTAAGGTCGCGGTGAAAGAACGCATCCCTGCCATCACCTGGTACGAAAATGACACCCCCCTCTATTGGGTGGATGAACAGGGCTACAGCTTCCCGATCCGGGGCGAAGCCAGCATTCCAATGGCAGTCCATGCCGCCGGTGAGCCACCCCGACCCCTGGGGTATCAAACGGCGCAAACAGAAGCTGCCGAAGCGGAAAGCGCAAAGACCCCATCAGCGCCGCTTCCGTCGGTTGACCCCGGTTTTGTGGAAATGGTACTGAAACTGCGCGGAATCATGCCATCGGGAACCGCGCTGCTGTATGACCCCGAAAATGGGCTGGGTTGGACTGACCCGAATGGATGGCAAGTTTTCCTGGGAACGGTGCCCGCCGACATCGACCTGAAGATGGCGGAATATCAGGTAATTGTTGCCAGTCTCCTGGAAAGAAACTTGCACCCTGTTTTGATCAACCTTGAATATTTACACGCACCTTATTATCGATTGGAGCATTAACATGGAAGATCCCATTGTCGTTGGACTTGATATCGGAACCTCAAAAGTTTGCACCCTGGTTGCCCGCGTGGAAAACGGCACAAACCTGCGCATCCTCGGCGTCGGAATTGAGCCTTCCCAGGGTATCCGCAGAGGCAATGTGGTGGACATAAACTCAGCCTCTCAATCAATCGCGCGATCCATTGAAAAGGCAGAGCGTACCTCGGGGTATGAAATAAACAGCGCGCTGGTGAGCCTGGCTGGGTCGCAAGTCAGCTCAATGAACAGCCGGGGCGTCGTTGGCATTTCCGGCAGGGTCATAGACCAGGACGACGTGTACCGCGCTCTGGATTCTGCCCAGGCGGTTGCCGTCCCACACGACCGGGAAATCATTCATGTCATCCAACGCGGTTTCACCGTTGACGGGCAGAGTGGAATTCGAAAACCCATTGGTATGCACGGCTTCAGAATGGAGGTGGAGGCGCACATTATCACCGCGTCGGCGTCCACTGTCGAAAACTTGCGCCAGTGCGTTTCCATGGGTGGCATTGAAGCTTCGCAGTTTGTCTTGAATCCGCTGGCTGCTGGCGAAATGGTCCTGTCCGATTCTGAACGCGCCATGGGCGTGGCAGTCGTCGACCTGGGCGGCGGCACCACTGACCTGGCGATTTATATTGATGGGGATGTCTGGTATACCAACGTGCTGAATGTTGGCAGCGGTCACGTCACCTCTGATATCGCCCAGGGGCTCAGGCTGCCGGTGGAAGTGGCGGAAGAGGTCAAACTCCATCACGGTTACGCGAATCTGGATGAAATCCCGGAGGATGAAACCTTCAATATCGTGTCTTTCGGCTCCGAGCAAAGCCGGAAAGTCTCCCGGCGGGAACTGACCGATATTATTGAGGCCCGCGTGGAAGAAATCTTCATGATTGTCCACAAAGAAATCAAGCGCTCCGGATATGATGGAATGCTCCCGGCTGGGTTGGTTTTGACCGGCGGCGGCAGCATGCTGCCAGGAATCCGAAAATTGGCGACTCGCGTCACAGGTCTGCCAGCCAGAATTGGCAAACCTGAAAAAATGGTGGGACTCACTGACCAGATCAGCTATCCTGCCTTTGCCACCAGCGTTGGCTTGCTGCAATGGGCAATTCTTATGAGCGAAACCAACCAGACGCCCAATGAGCGCCATGGAAAATCAGGAAAACCATTCGATATCAAAGCGGAGAAGATAAAGAATTGGCTTGGAAAGTTATTACCTTAGTTCAATTGTTAAGAGGAGAATCAAAATGGATGCTAAACAGACTGAAATAAGTGCACGAATTAAAGTAGTAGGCGTCGGCGGTGGCGGCTGCAATGCCATCAACCGCATGATTGCCGAAGGTCTTACTGGGGTTGAGTTCATCGCCATCAACACGGATGCGCAGGCGCTTCTCAAATCCAGCGCGCCTACCCGCGTACGGATTGGAGACAAAGCCACGCGGGGGCTTGGCGCGGGCGGTGACCCCCGGATTGGTCAGGCGGCAGCTGAAGAATCAGCGGACGAACTGTTCGAGGTGCTGAAAGGCAGCGACATGGTCTTCGTCACGGCTGGTCTTGGCGGCGGAACTGGCACTGGCGCTGCCCCCGTGGTGGCGCAGATTGCCAAGGAAATTGGCGCGCTGACCATCGGCGTAGTCACCCGTCCGTTCGGCTTTGAGGGCACCCACCGGGCCAAATCCGCTGAGGAAGGCGCCATGCGCCTGAAAGAGCACGCGGATACTTTGATTGTCATCCCCAACGACCGGCTGCTGCAGATTGTCACCAAAAACGTCTCCCTCCAGGAGGCCTTCAGAATCGCGGATGACGTCCTCCGCCAGGGAATTCAAGGTATTTCGGAACTGATTACCGTCCCGGGCTTGATTAATCTGGACTTCGCGGACGTTCGTACGATTATGTCCGAAGGGGGGGCGGCACTCATGGCAGTCGGCGAGGCTTCTGGTGAAGACCGCGCCCGAGTTGCGGCCGGACAGGCGATTTCCAGTCAGCTTCTGGATGTGACTATCAACGGAGCGAGGGGAATCATTTTCAATATGACCGGCGGCTCCAACTTCTCGCTCTATGAGGTCTACCAGGCTGCGGATATCATTAAGGAAACCGCCCATCCCGACGTCAACCTCATTTTTGGCGCGGTGATTGATGAATCCATGGGTGATAAAGTTCGCATCACCGTTATCGCGACCGGATTTGATAATGTCACCACTCCTGCAGAGGTGGAGCGAAACGCATTTTTTTACAACACGCCGTCCCGAAAAACGGATAGACTGACCGGCGCGAATAACCCTGTCCGCCAGGATCCCGCTCCAAAAGCTCAAAAGCCAGCTGAGGACTACACATATGCTTCCAGCGCGGAGATTGACGTGCCGACCTTCTTACGGAAACGCCGGGAGCAGCAGGGTGATTTGAACTGATAAACGCGCCAGATCTCCTCTTTTACCTTTCGCGCACCAGCTTCCTTCCTCCCCAAAAAAGGGAGGAAGGAAGCAAACCAGCCGTGCGGTCTGAGGTCAGTCTGTGAACCTGACCAGCATCCTGGAAATTTACATTCACCCTCACAAGTCTGTGGGCGACCACGAATAAGCTGCCCGCCGGCGGGGAGAACGCCAGCTCAGGGCAGTTATTTTTTCCCCGGCTCACCGTTCATCGACAGCGCCGCCTGATGTCAGCGCAGGCATTGCAATTACCCACCATGCCGCGTTTGAGCATTCCGGGAGCCAACCTCACCGAATTTGCTGCTTAGGCAGGTTTCCCCATCGTTATGGTTAATTCCGCCAGTTTTTTTCACTGCTTCTCTTTTTGTGGCATTTCGTATCATAACTGCGGTTTCGCGCTGCCCGGTCAGAGCAAGCTCTGATTCCCGCTCAGGAATCACCTCTGGCACGCTCGTCAGCAGTCCATCGGAACCGCCGATCACAGTTGCTCTTGCGGGCTAATTGGCTATACGCCCACCGCTGCTTTTAGGCGGGTACAGTCTGTTTTTTTTCGGTCCCAGGTTTCCATAACGGAACAGCTCTTAGAGGCTTTGCCGTTCGGCATGTCAAAATACCTGGAGTGGCTGTCTTTTTTCATGAGCAAAACGCGAAAACCAGGGCACTAAAACCGAACCTTAAATTCTGGGAAATTTTAAGATTACAGGCCCTTTCTGGCTTGCCCCTGCCGATATTTCGTGCTAAAATGTTTTCACCTAGATATGGGGGAATAATCTATTTACACCCCTATATATTGGGGTATTACTGACAGGTGAAGAGGATGAATTGCCCATTTTGCCAGCATCCGGTGTCCCGGGTTATTGATACGACCAAAGATTCCCGCGGGGGAATCCGCCGGCGCAGAGAATGCGCGTCCTGCCATCAACGCTTCAGCACCGTAGAAAGGGTTGTGCTCAATACCCCAATGCTGGTCAAACGGGACGGCACGCGCGAAGAATTCAACCGCGACAAACTCCTGCAGGGTTTGCGCATCGCTTGCGCCAAACGGCCGGTTTCCGCATCGGCGTTGGAACAGCTGGTAAGCAATATCGAAGCGGAATTGCAGAAGAAAGGGCGCGCCGAAATCAATTCCCGCGTGGTTGGCGACCTTGCGATTAAAGGTCTCAAGGAATTGGATCATATCGCCTATGTGCGCTACGCGATTGTTTATTTGCGGATGGATGATCTTCACACTGTCCGGGACGAAATCGATCATTTACTTTTCGAAGAAAACAATTAAGGACCTCCTATGGAACATTCACCTACCCCTTTTGCGGGTCTCTTGCCAACCCCCCCGATACCTTCCGATCTGCCCTTGATTGATTTAAGCGATAATTCGCGCCAGATTCTAAGCAAAAGATACCTGCGCAGAAACGAAGAGGGCAACCCAGTGGAAAGCGTGGAAGAAATGTTCTGGCGGGTTGCCTGGCATATCGCCGATGTGGACGCGAAAGAAAAACCGCTGCAAACCGCCGAGGCCTTCTACCGCCTGCTGATTTCCAAGTCCTTCTTCCCAAACTCGCCCACATTCACTGGCGCAGGCACCCCCCTTGGTCAGTTGGCTGCCTGCTTTGTGCTTCCCGTCTCCGATGATATGGGCAGGGCGTCTGATGGTATTTTTACCACGCTGCGCAACGCCGCGCTCATCCAACAAACAGGCGGGGGCAACGGCTTCAACTTCTCGCGCATCCGACCTAAAGGCGCCATCGTAAAAACTTCTTCCGGACAGGCCACCGGTCCGGTAGGATTCCTGAAAGTGTACGATAATGCCTTTGGCGAGATTGCCCAGGGCGGCACGCGCCGCGGCGCGAACATGGGCATCCTACGCGTGGATCACCCGGACATTGTGGATTTTATCAGCTGCAAAACCAACGAAAACGCGATTACGAACTTCAACATTTCCATTGCCATCACCGACGCGTTTATGCGCGCCGTTGAAGCTGACGCGCTTTGGGAGCTGCGCTTTCCGGACGTGAGCGCGCCGGCGTATAAGTCTTTCTCTGGCACTTTGGAAGCCGCCGAACGCGCCGGACTGCCAATCCGCACCTATCACCAAATCCGCGCGCGCGAACTCTTTGAGAAATTTGTCGCTCAGGCTCATCATAACGGCGAACCCGGGGCCCTTTTCCTGGACGCCGCCAACCGCGACAATCCGGTCCCACACCTGTACAACCTGGAAGCAACCAACCCCTGCGGCGAACAATGGCTGGGACCATACGAGAACTGCTGCCTCGGCTCCATCAACCTCGCCTGCCATCTGGCGCCGGAAGGCAAAGTGGATTGGGAAAAACTGCGCGAAACCACCGTCCTCGCCACCCGCTTTTTAGACCATGTCGTGGATAAAAACGCGTATGTGCCGGCGGTGCCCGAACTGAAACAATCCGCGCTCAACGCCCGACGTATCGGCCTGGGCATCATGGGCCTGGCAGACCTGATGTACCACGCCGGCGTGCGGTACGGCTCGGAAGAATCGCTTGAATTTGCCGGGCAGGTAATGGAATTTATCCGCTATCATTGCATGCTCACCAGCATCGCGATGGCGCGCGAGCAGGCGCCGTTCCCTGCCATCACCGGCAGCATTTACGACCCCGCGGACTTGCGCTGGAAACCGCCCGAGCCGCTTTTCCCATACACCTGTGATTGGGGCAGACCGCCTGTGAATTGGCAACTGGTTGTGGACGGCATCCGGGAACACGGCATACGCAACGCCGCCCAGACAACCATCGCCCCCACCGGCACAATCGGCACGGTCGCCGGCTGCGAAGGCTACGGCTGTGAGCCTGTCTTCGCCCTGGCTTACGTCCGACACGTAAATGACCATGGCAAAGACCTTACCCTCAATTACGCCAGCCCGCTTTTTCAGGCGGCGCTCGACCGTTTGGACTTCAGCCCGGACCAGAAAGAGCAAATTATCAGCCAGGTGATTGAAGCTGGCAGCTGCCAGCATATCACGCTCCTTCCGGAAGAGCTGCGCAATGTGTTTGTTGTTTCCGCCGATATCAGCGCCCGCGAACATATCCGCTTGCAGGCAGCTTTACAGCGTTTCGTGGATAACAGCCTGAGCAAGACGATAAACTTCCCGCCCGGCGCGACGGAACAGGAAGTCGCCGAGGCATTTATGGAAGCCTGGAAACTCGGCTGCAAGGGGATCACCGTCTACATCACCGGCTCCCGCGAGAAAGTCGTCCTGGAAACCAAGGCAACCATGCAAGCCAGGCAGCCAGCGGCGGAAGAAAACATCCCGGTCGCAGCCGAACAACCAGCTTTCTGGAAAGACACAAAGAAACCGCGACCGCGCATCCTGAAAGGATACACTTACAGCATAGAAACCCCGCTCGGAAAAGCGTTCATCACCATCAACGAAAACGGCGGCGACCAACCCTTTGAGGTGTTTATCAACACCGCCAAAGCCGGCTCTGAAACTGCCGCGCATTCCGAAGCCCTCGGGCGGTTAATCTCCTATGTGTTGCGGATTACCTCAAGCATCGAACCCCGCGAACGCCTTAAAGTTGTGATGGAGCAGCTGGCAGGCATCGGCGGCGGGAAATCGCTTGGTTTTGGTCCAAATCGCGTGCGCTCACTGCCCGACGGCATCGCCAAAGCGCTGGACGAATACCTCTACCAGCAGCATTGGGAGAAAGAAGAAGACCCGGAACAGCTGCCTGGCCAGCCGCTTCCTTTTTTGGAAGAAAAAAAGGAGCATCGTCAAATCGGCGAGCTGTGCCCCGAATGCGGTCAGGCAACCCTGATTAACGAAGAAGGCTGCCGTAAATGCTATACTTGCGGTCACAGCGAATGCTAAGCTGCGGAGGATAATCGTTACGGGCACCTGGACTGAAGGCGTATGCGCCGCGCGCGGACACAAACTGGCTTTTCTCCGTACCGGCGGAGAGCTTCCTCCCTTGATTCTGCTTCATGGTTTTACTGAAGCCAACTCCAGTTGGTTCGAACTGGCGCGCTCCCTCGAAAAAGAATACGACCTGATCCTGCCGGACCTGCTTGGGCATGGGAATTCAGATCGTCTGACTGCCGGCGAAGGCGTTGACTTGCAGCAAGATTTGGCAGAGTTGATTGCCGGGCTCGGCTTACAAAAAACAGCCTTGCTGGGGCATTCCCTCGGCGCGCTGACCGCCGCGCAGTTCGCCGCGCGAAACCCCGGGCGGGTTGAGGCGTTAATCCTCGCGGATATCCCCTGGTTTGAACCCACATGCCTGCCCAACATCCCCCCGCAAGTTTATTACGCGGCAAGACCGGAAATTATCATCCGGCTGGCGAAAGGCGGACTCGCTTCGGCGCTTGAATACTGTGCCGAACACTTCCCGCGATGGAATGAAGCCGCCCGCGAAGCCTGGTCCGAATCCAAACTGCGCTTCGACCTGGGATGGTTCAAACGGCCCCCTCAACAATCAAGCGGATGGCGCGAAACCGCCAGCGCCTTCAGGTTTCCGACCTTGCTCATAAGCGGCGATAACCAGCTTGGCAGCCTGATTTCACCGGGTTTCGCCCTGAGAGCCCTCAAAGAGATACCCCATCTGGAATGGGCGCGCATCCCCAACGCGGGGCATTATTTGCATTATGACGCCCCGGAGGCGTTTCTGCTTAACGTCCAGACGTTTCTGCGCCTAAACTATAAAACCAAAAAAGGATAATATGAGCGCCAGTTACAACTCCAAGAAGTTCGTCCTTATGGCAGGCAATATTGGCAGCGGCAAGACCTCACTCACCCGTTTGCTTGGGGATAAGCTTGGCTGGCAAACAGCTTACGAATCGGTGGCTGACAACCCATACCTGGCTGACTTTTACGCGGATATGCGTCAATGGTCCTTTCACCTGCAGATTTACTTCCTCGGCAATCGCGCCGCGCAGCATCTGGAATTAGCCCATTCCCCGCGTTCAACCATCATCGACCGCAGTATCTATGAAGACGCGCGAATATTCGCTCGCGCGTTAAATGCCATGGGGAACCTGCCAGACAGGGAATACCATGCCTATTTGCGCTTGTACGACCTGATTGTGAACACCCTCCCCAAACCGGATTTGCTGATTTTCCTCAAAGCGCCGGTCAGCGTCCTGCTCAAACGTATCCGCATCCGTGCCCGTTCCATCGAAGACAGCATCGACCCGGCTTACCTGACCTTACTTGAGCAGTATTATGACGAATGGATGGAACGTTTCGACCTGTGCCCCGTCCTCACGATTGAAAGTGACGCCTTGGATTTCGTCAACAAGCCCGAACAACTGGAACTCGTCAGCCAACGCATGCTGGACCGGCTGGCAGGCACTGAAAGGCTTGTCCTGGATTAATAGTGTTTCCGGCAGGGTCGCGCCTTCCCGTTTACCAGCGTAAAGCAGCCCCTGGTTTCGGTAAAAATCCTCGAAGATTAATTATTTATTTCCCCAAAACCAAGCACAAAAATACTTGTAATTACAGGATGATATGGCTTGACAAGAGCAACCTCATATGATTAAATAGTTGCGTTCGCCGATTGGGTGCCCCCCTCACCCAGTCGGTGAACATTTTTAATCCTGCCATTCCAATTCATAATCGCCGATGCTGACCGTGTCGCCATCTTCAATCCCAGCCTGCCGCAGCGCTTTTTCCACCCCCAAACCGCTCATCAGACGCTGGAAACGGCGCACGGACCCGGGTTGATCCCAATAGGTCATGGCGGCCGCGCGTTCAATTATCTTACCGCGCACAACCCAAAGCTCCCCCTCTTTCTCAATTGAAAAGCCGCGGGGGTCTTCCTCGGCGCGGTAAACCGGCATTTCCGGTTCAATTTCCTCAAGCGGCGCGCGTTTCAAGGTGTCATGCGCTTTCCACAACACGATTTTCAGGTTCGTATGCGCCACCGCGGAAATTGGCAGTAATTCCAGGCCCTCCCGCGCAAATCTTTCGCGCAAGCTTTCAAACTTTTCCTCCACATCCGGCAAATCCATCTTGTTGAAGACCACGATTTGCGGCAGCCGCCCCAGGTGTTCATCAAACAGGCTCAGTTCCTGGTTGATGGTGAGAAAATCTTCATAAGGATCTTCCGAAAGCCCATCCAAAATATGAATCAAAACGCGCGTGCGCTGCAAATGCCGGAGGAAATCGTGCCCGAGCCCGATGCCTTCATGCGCGCCTTCCAATAAACCTGGAATATCCGCAATCACCAAACTGTTCTCTTCGTCCAACTCAACCACGCCGAGGTTCGGCTCAAGCGTCGTGAATGGATAATCCGCGATTTTCGGCTTCGCGTTGCTGGTTGCCGCCAAAAAAGACGACTTTCCCGCGTTAGGCATCCCAACCAATCCGACGTCAGCGATGAGTCTCAATTCCAGGCGGAGAACAAATTCCTCGCCTGGCTCCCCGCGTTCGGCGGTGAGCGGCATCTGATTGCGGGCTGAGGCAAAGTGCTGGTTGCCCCTGCCCCCGCGTCCGCCCTTGGCCACGATCAGCGTTTGACCGGGGTTAACCAGGTCTCCCAGCAATTGGGTGGTCTCATCGTTGTAGACTATCGTGCCTGGTGGAACCTGAATAATGCGATCCGGCGCGGATTTCCCAGACTGGTTGGAAGGTCCGCCGTTTTTCCCGTTTTCCGCGCTGAATATTTCATTGTGATGAAATCTGTTGAGTGTGTTCAAGGTCGGTACAACCTGAAGAATAACGCTTCCGCCTCTCCCTCCGTCACCGCCGTCAGGTCCGCCTCTGGGGCGGTATTTTTCGCGGTGCATGTGCACCATTCCATCGCCGCCTTTTCCGGATCGGACTGTGATAATCACCGAATCAATAAACATAAGCTTTCCCTCGCGAATGTCCTCGCCGCCCTTATTATAAGTCAGAGCCGAATAAAAGAGGGGTCAGGCAAACCTGACCCCTGCGACTGGTTCCAAGCGGGCTGTTTCCGGCTTACTTGCCAAATTTTGCCTTCAAAATATCGGTCAGGGTCGGTTTCCCGATTTCCTCCAACTCGTAACGCACGCGTTGGCTGGGTTTGTTCAGTTTCAAAACCCGCGTCAGGTCAATTGGTGTGCCGATGACAACGATATCAACATCAGCTTTCGCGATTGTCTTTTCCAGGTCCCGTATCATTTGCTCCCCATAGCCCATCGCCGGGAGAATCTTGCCGGTCTCCGGATACTTTCGGTAGGTCTCAAGGATACTGCCGACAGCGAAAGGACGCGGGTCTACAATCTCAGCCGCCCCGTAGCGCCGCGCGGCAACATAACCCGCCCCGTATGCCATTCCACCGTGGGTCAGGGTCGGTCCATCTTCCACCACCAGCACCCGCTTCCCGCGGATGGCTTCCGGGTCGTCCACAAAGATAGGGGACGCGCCTTCCACTACCACCGCGTTCGGGTTCAGACGGAACAAACTGTCGCGCACCGCGATCACGTTATCGGGGTTGGCGGTGTCGACTTTGTTGATTACAAACACGTCCGCCATCCGCACGTTTGTTTCCCCGGGGTAGTAGGCGAACTCGTGCCCAGGGCGGTGCGGGTCGGCAACCACAATCAATAAATCCGTGGCGTAGAACGGGAAATCGTTGTTTCCGCCGTCCCAGAGGATAACGTCCACTTCCTTCTCAGCTTCCCGCAGGATAGCTTCATAATCCACACCGGCGTAGACAATAACGCCCGCGTCAATGTGGGGTTCGTATTCCTCGCGCTCTTCAATGGTGCACTCGTGCTTGTCCAGGTCGGCATAAGTCGCGAAGCGCTGCACTTTTTGCTTCACCAGGTCTCCGTAGGGCATTGGATGGCGGATGGCGGCCACTTTATAGCCCATTCCGGTCATAATCGCCGCGACTTTCCGGGTAGTTTGGCTCTTGCCCGATCCAGTCCGCACGGCGCACACACCGATAACCGGTTTAATAGACTTAACCTGGGTAGCGGCAGTGCCCATCAGCCGGAAATCCGCGCCCAGCGCGTTCACTTCGGCTGCTTTGTGCATCACATAGGTATGCGGCACATCGCTGTAGGCGAAAACGACCTCATCCGCTTTCAGTTCCCGGATCAGCCTGGGCAGTTCCGCTTCGGGGTAGATATCAATACCGTTTGGGTATAAAACGCCGGCCAGCGCAGCCGGATATTTTCGGCCTTCGATATTTGGAATCTGAGTGGCGGTAAACGCCACAACTTCATACTTCTCATTATCCCTGAAAAAAGTGTTGAAGTTATGGAAATCCCTGCCGGCAGCTCCCATGATGATTGTGCGAATACGACTCATTGAATGTTCTCCTTAAGTGTTGATTTAATATTCAGACTTAATATTTTACATCACTTCTGGCGCGCGGATTCCCAACAAGCGCAATGTGTTCCCAAGGCACCAGCGCGCCGCTCTTACCAGCGCGAGCCTTGCCGCGCGCAATTCCGGTTCCGCGCCCAGAACGGGGCATTGGTTATAAAAAGCATTGAAACCTTTTGCCAGCTCATAGGCATAGTTTGCCAGCAAATTGGGCTTAAGTTCTTTTGCTGCCCGCTGAACTTCTTCGGGCAGGCGCGAAATCAACTCAACCAAATCCACTTCACTTACATGGTTCAGTTTGTCAAAATCAGGAGCGCTCTCAGGCTGCCCTTCCACTTTCCGCAGGATGCTGTTCGCGCGGACGTGAGCATATTGAATGTACGGCGCGGATTGCCCGTTAAAGTCCAGCGCGCTTTCCCAGTCGAAGGTCACCATCTTGGTGTTTTCCCTGGAAAGCATCGGATACTTGATGGCGCCCAGGGCCACGGCTTCGGCTATCGCCTGCATCCGGGCCGGTTCCAGTTCGGGGTTTTTTTCGCGTACCACATCCATCGCGCGCCGCGTTGCTTCCCGGATTAGATCGTCCAGCAGCACCACCGTGCCCTCGCGTGAAGACATGGTCACATTCCCGGGCAGGTTCACAATTTCGTATGCCAGGTGGTGGATTCTATCCGCCCAGGGATATCCCATCAGCTCAAGGATTTTCCGGAATTGTTTGATGTGCAGCGTCTGGCGCACGTCCACGACATAAATGGATTTTTCAAGATCGTACTCGTTGAATTTCATCACCGCCAGCGGGATATCCTTGGTCGCGTAAAGCGAGGTTCCGTCCGAACGCAGGATGATAACCACCCGATACTCTTCCCTGGTACCCAGGATTTCGTCCAGGTTAATCACGACTGGCAAATCGGGGCGTCCGTCTTCCGCCAGGCCGGATTTAATCAGTTGTTCCACGGCGGCTTTACCCGGTTCTTCCACTTCGCTCTCAAAATAGATGCGGTCAAAGTGTTCCCCCAACAGGGCGTAAACCTGCTGGAAACCTTCCAAAGACCAGTCGCGGGACTCTTTCCACAGCGCCAGGATGTGTGGGTCGCGCGCGTCCCAACGGGCAAAATACGCGCGCACTTCGGCTTCAAAGCCTTCCTCAAAGGCAAAGCGGCGGTCCGCTTCCGTAAAGAGGTCCCCCATCCAACGAGTTTTATCCTCGCCAGGCTGTTCTCCCGCGTGATATTTTTCGTAATTGCACAGCCACTTGATGACGTGCAGCCCGATATCCCCCAGGTAATTCGCGCGAATCACGCGCTGACCGCTGGCTTCCAGAATATTACAGGTGGAACCACCCAGGATAACGTTGCGCAAATGCCCGACGTGCAGGGGTTTGTGGGTGTTCGGGTTGGAATATTCCACCATCACTGGTCTGCCCTCGGGTTCCCGGCAGCCGTATTGACTGCCGGAAGCAAGCACGTTCTCAATTACCTTGCGGGAATAGTGACCTGAATCGTAATAGAGGTTCAGATAACCGCGAACCGCCTCCATACGGCTAAACCCGACAGGAAGGTCAAGGCTGTCTCTCAAGGCTTCTGCCAGCGCCTGGGCATGCTGCGGCACGGGCAGCGTCCGGGTGGAATCGGCTGCCGCCAGCGGGAAAAGCGGAGCCGCGATGCCCCATTCCCCGCTGAAAGGAATGCTGCGCCATTCCAGTTTGTCTGCCGGCAAAGAGCGTTCCTCGCAGAATTTGTTGAGGTAACCTTCTAAAAGCGCTTTTTCTTGTTCAAACATGCCTTCATCCTGTGCGTAGTTTTTTGGATTATATCATCCCGCTTCGCGGCTTAACACAAATACGGGAGCCTTTTGGCTCCCGTATCTTACGGAAATTTGAGCGCCTACTGAAGGGAATTGAGCTTCTTAACGAGGCGGGACTTGCGGCGGGCGGCGTTGTTTTTGTGAATTACGCCCATGCTGACTGCTTTATCCAGAGCTTTAATCGCGTTTTTCACTTCGGCTTGCGCGTCAGTTTCCACGCCGGTTTTGATAGCAGCCTGAGCCCTGCGGATATAGGTGCGCGCCGCGCCGCGGTAGACGCGGTTGCGCTTGCGCTGCGCCTGGTTCTGTTTATTCCGTTTAATTTGAGACTTAATATTAGCCAACTTCTTCCTCCGAACGATAATTCCAATTACACGAAAGTTTATTTTACAACAAATTCCAGAATTGTCCAGCCCAAACAAGCTGGTATTCCATCAATTATTGATAAATGACACCCGTCAACGCAATTCTACCCTAAAATATTCCGGGCTGGAAAATGGATATAGTTACATCAATAGCAGATTTTGCTCAAGGGTTCCAAGCGCCAGGCGGGTCTTTTTACATCATGCCCTTCCATCCCACACAGGGCGAAGCATCTCTGATCACGGCGCGATAAGGCAAACCGGCTATCAGGGATGCTTCGCCGCCACTTTCTGTTAGGTTGGGTCGCCCAACCTGTAATTACAACCACCGCTCGAAAGATTTTCGACTTCACCAACCGCTTCCCGTCCATCCCTCACGGGGCGAAGCATCTCCAATCACCTCGCGACAAGGCAAAATGATTATCAGGGATACTTTGGCTCCCCTTCTCGCACGGATTAACTCGTCAAAAACAGAAAGCCGCTAACCGCCAGCTTAACCAACGCGGCAATTTCAACCGAAGCCTGCCGCCCGAGCGGCCTGTTCAGCCGCCATTCCCCTCAATTGACTTTTGCTTCCCTTTCCGCTATCATAAAAATTGCTCAGGTCAGTCGGGTGTGCGCGCTGCCAGCTTTGGCGGTGAGGAAAGTCCGTACACCACAGAGCAGGAAGCCAGGTAACCCCTGGAGAGGCGCGAGCTTCTGGATCGGGCCACAGAAACATACCGCACGCGCGAGCGTGTCAGGGTGAAAAGGCGGTGTAAGAGACCACCGGCGCTGGCAGTAATGCCGGCGGCCAGGCAACCCCCTTCCGGTGCAAGGTCAAACAGGAGAAAAGCATCTCCGGATGCCAGCGCTGGCTCGGCGCTGTTGATCCCCGGGTAGACCGCTCGAGCAGCCTGGTGACAGGCTGTCAAGATAGATGCACATCCCCGACAGAATACGGCTTACAGACTGACCTGAGTGCTCCGTCGTATCGATCGGGAGATCAATTACTCCGCTACCTGCCGTGAAAATCAAAAACTGCCATCACGCCCTCTGCCTGTTCCCTCTCATCTGCGCTCTGCTGCTCAGCGCCTGCTCCACCCAACCGGATAATTTCGTAATCATCCTCATCCCCTCCTCTGGCGCGTTCCTGCCAGTCAACCAGGAAACTCAAATTATTTCCCAGGTTGCTGCCAGGCGCGGTTGGTCGCGGTTGGAGCTGTACGTGAACGGGGAACTGACCCGGGTAGACAGCGCCGCCGTGGATACAGCCCGCTCAGCAATCATCAAACAGCCCTGGGTCCCTACGGCGCAAGGCCCCGTGCTCATCACCGTGGTCGCGGTAAACGCGCGCGACCGCCGGATTGCCAGCGCGGAGGTAGCGGTGTTGGTCGGATCCCCCAGCCCCACCGCGCTGCCCCCAACGCCAACACCGGGCACCACGCCGCTGCCCAGCCCCACACCTTGCGAACCTCAGGCTGCCCTGCTGCAGGATGTCACCATTCCTCCCGGGACTGTGCTGCAAGCCGGGCAAACCTTTTCCAAAACCTGGCGCGTGCAGAATACTGGCGCCTGCCCCTGGAACGGCTATCAACTCGTTTTCATCCGCGGCAGTTTGCTGGGTGGGAAGAGCCCAACCCGCGTCAGGGAACTGGCGCCCGGAGAAGTTACAGATATTTCCGTGGAACTCAGCGCGCCCGGGTATCAAGGGGATTACGCCGGGGTTTGGCGTTTACAAACCGAAAAAGGCAGCTTGTTTGGGCCTGAATTCAGCTTCAGCATCCGTATTCCCCAGCCCACTCCAACCCGCACCCAAACCCCAAGCCCCTCCGCCACGTTCACCCCAACTTTAACCTATACGCATACCCCTGACCCGACCCGGACCAGCACACCGACCCCGCCGCCATACCTAACCGGCACACCCACCCCTACGCCGCCTGGCTCCGAACCCTGAAGCAAAGGCCAAAAAATTGCAGCGCGAGTGATTTAGACACCCGCGCGTACACCGAATTATATTTTCAATTCCGGCTGTCAAACCGTGTGCAGCCGGGTCCTTGTCATCAGAAAGCTCTGAGCCCGCTCAGTTGACAATCAAATCCTCCAGTGAGCGTTTTGGCACATGGTGCACACCTTCCCCGTCGCGATAATACTTGATATCCCCCGCGCTGCCCAAAGCCTCGATGACCACTTTCTCTGCCGGCTTGCCAAGCGCGAGCACCACCAGAACCTCAAGGTAAGCGGGTAACTCCAAAAGCGCCGCCAGCTCATCCCTTTTCACAGAGCTGAGTATACAGCCGCCAAGGTTTTGCTCGGCTGCGCCTAACATGATGGTCTGCGCGGCAATACCCGCATCCATATCAAACTGCTGTTTGATGCGTTCATCCCCAAGCACAATAATATAGGCTGCCGGTCTTTCCCCTTCCGCGGGCCCCGCCCAATCCCGCAGATAGCCCGCGAACTTCAGGAGTGGAAAAATCTTGTCTGTCAGGTCTTTCTCACCGACCACAAAGAATTTAAGCCCCTGCAGATTGGCTGAACACGGCGCCAGCCGCGCGAGGCCCACCAGTTCCACAAGCGTCGCACGCGGGACGCGAACCGCTTCATCAAAACGACGGTAACTTCGGCTTTTAGACACCAAATCCTTAAACATCTGAATCACCTTTCTTTAAACGCGAACTGCTGGGCTTTACCAGGAAGAACGCGGCGGCGAGCAACACCAAACCGCCCCCATCAAAAACTATATAGCGGATAATGCTTGCGCGAAGAACCGCGTGCTCAGACCCAATCGTCCCCAGCAGCCAGCTTTCGCCAATCAAGCCAATTGTTTGCATCAAAATTGCCTCAAGCAAGGAGATTCTACGCCTCAGCGGATTAATCAGGGCGAAAAGATACGGCACCTGCCACATCAGATACAAAATCCCGACGCCTGCCACTGCCGCAGCGCCTGGAACGCCGCTGAGCTCAAATCCCGCGCTAAAAACCCGCGGATTTATCAGGTACGCAACAGCCGCCTGCAAGTTAAGCGCCGCCACAACCCCTATAAGCGCCCTGGCAATCCAAATTCTGGTCCGCAAAGCTGATTCCAGGTCGGCGTTCATCCACTGCCTCGCGTCTGTTATTCCAGCTAATCCGGCATTACGATGCCGTCACGCACGCGCCAGACTTCGTGGTTTTGCGTAAACTCGGGGGAAAACATTTCCAGGTCAGTGGAGGTGAGCAGAGCCTGCTCCACCTGACCCAACACAACAAGCAAATCCGCTCGGCGCTGCGGGTCCAGCTCCGCCATAATTTCGTCCAGCAAGAGCACCGGCCACTCACCAGTCCTGGCGCGCATCCACTGCACCTCAGCGAATTTGAGCGATAACAATGCGGTCCGTCCCTGCCCCCTGGAGCCGAAATCGCCCAGGTCTATGCCGCTGCCGATGAACCGGAATTCATCGCGGTGCGGCCCAAGGGTGGTCATGCCGCGGCTGATATCCTCCCGATACGCCGCGTGCAAGGCCTTGCGGAAGCCCGCCTCCAAGTCTTCCACGGAAAGCTGCGAGCGGTCGACCGCGGCTTGGACGGGGAGCGCCATCTGTCCTTTGGGTGCGGGGAGCGGTTCGTAGGCAGGTTTGTACAGCAGCCGCAGCAATTCCGTTCCGCGGGTCAGCTGCTGATGTACCGCCGCTGCCTGTTCCTCCAGCTCCTTCAGCGCTTGGACGCGCGCGCGCATAATTTCCGCGCCGTGGCGTGCCAACATCTCATCCCAGGCTTCCAATTGGCGCGTATCCCCCCCGCGTTCAGCCAGAATTTTGAGCAGCGCGTTGCGTTGATTTAAGGCTTTGGTGTAATCCGCGCTGTGCCTGGCATAGCCGGGCTGGGCCTGCGCCAGGGCCTCGTCCAGGTACTGCCGCCTGTCTGAGGGTGAGCCCTCAATAATGCGCGACATCTGGGGTAAGAAGCTGACGGCGTTAAATTGACCGTAAACCTCGCTCAGGCGTTTTTTTACGCCGTCCAGCAGCACTTCCTTACGGAAGCGCGGGGCGTTCGGGCTGCCGTTGAATTCCTGAATGAAGCGCACCTCCAGGGTGTGGCTTCTCAGCCCGCGCTGGTACTCCCCCACAATACGCCCGACCAAAACCGGTTCGGGCTGCAGGTTGAAATTTAACAATTGGCGGTCGGCTGCCGCGTAAAAAGAGGAGAAGTTCGCCAGGTAAGCAGCGGCTTCCAGGATTGTGGTCTTTCCCTGCGCGTTGGAGCCCGCCAGAAGGATAACCTTGCGGGGGATTTGCAGGTCCAACCGGGAAAAAATCCTGAAGTTTGTCAGCGCGAGCCTGGTGAGGTACATCAGTCCTTAATCTGTTCCATCTCTTCAGGTGTGGGCTGGAACACGCGAGTCGCCCGGTCAATGTAGAGAACGCCGTTCAGATGATCAATTTCATGTTGGAAAATGCGCGCCAACCAACCGCTGGCTTTCAGCTTTATGGGTTTGCCGAAACGGTTCTTTGCTTGCACGGTAACCGCCTCAAATCGCTCAACCTCTCCCGCCAAACCCGGAACAGAAAGGCAGCCTTCTAAATCAGTGACGGTTTCTTCAGATTCCCGGACAATTTCAGGGTTCACCAGCACATACTTTTTCGGTCTCGCGTCTTCGCGCTCGTCATCGGTATATTCCACGACCACCACGCGCAGCGATTCGCCAATCTGAGGGGCTGCCAAGCCCACTCCCGGCGCGTCCCGCATCGTCTCAAACATATCGTCAATCAGGGTTTGCAGGGTTTTATCAAAAACCTGAACCGGTTTCGCCTTAAGCCTGAGCAAAGGCGCTGGGTATTTAACAATCTCTCGTACTGCCACGTCTGCTCCATAAAATCTATTTCAATTTTATTGTACCTTACAGCGGAGGCGGGCTCAATCTTTTTGTAGGGTCTTGGGTTTGGGTTTGGGCATGATACACGCCAAACCAGTGCGCCACGCGTTCGCGTTCCGTGTCAATTTCGCGTTCGCGCGCGGCAGCCGCAGCGGCTTGCATCCGGCGGAAGATATCTTCCTGCACCTTTGAGGGTTGGTAAACATTATCAAAGGTGAGCACTTCGGTGGAGACGCGGATATAAACCGTGCCAAAATTCAACAGCATCGGGATTATCCCGCGCCGTTCGTATTCCACAGCCAATATCTTATCCAGAGGCGCGCTCCGTCTGGATTCCCGCCCGAGCGGTTTTCGGTCAATATCAATAACCTGGTCGGGCGTGAGGCGGTAAATGTCATTGCGCCAATCCGCGTAGGTATACGCAAGCCATAAAGAAGCGCCCGTGCTGATCAGCGCGCCTAAAAACACAGAGGCTTGATAAGGCAGGAAGGTAATATGCCAGGTAAACGTGGCGATCAGCAAAACGATGCCGCCAGCCAGCGCCAGCACGGGCAGGAAGGCTTTTTTCAACAGCACAAACCAATGTTTCCGATAGGTAGTTACCCCGCCAATTTCATAGCGCGCCTTAAGAAAATCGCCAAATATCCAGGCAAAAAAGCTCTTTTCACGCGCTGGCAAATCTTCTTCCCTGGGCAGATTAGCAGGTTGTTTTGCCTCCACAGGCAGCGTGCCGTCCGCTCCACCCAACTTCTGGCGCAGCGCCGCGTGCATTTTTTCCTCTTCAAAAACGGCTTCTTCAGTCTGCCGATGATGCCAGAAAACATCCACCAAATGTTCAATGATATCCGCGTTTGCCACCCTGTTGAAACGCACGTTGCCTATGATCGTGCGCACAACCACGTCCGCGTATCCCAGGACTCTGCCGGTTTGCGCGCTTTGCACACCCACCGAGACGACCATCCCCAACGGTGTTTCCTGCCTGGATTCGTAGAAACCTGAAACTTTTTCCACCCAAACCATGCGGTGATTGGTAATAATGTAATAATCATTCGCCCAGTTGTGCAGGTTCCAGGCCAGCCAAAGCAGACACAGGATAAAACCGACAATGAATAGCGGCACGGTAATATCCGGTCGAAGGGTTCCGAGCCAGGCGCCGACTGCCACCAACGCCGAGAAGCCCATCAACGGCAGGAGCAGGCTCATCAGCAGGAATACAGGATGTTTGCGGGTGATGAATTGTACCTGCTCATCCTTTTCAATCCAAGGCATGCGCACGCGCTCTGCCAACTGCCTGCTCTGCGAAAGCACGGAGCGCGCCATCGCTGCCCTCGGATTACTTTGCAGGGCTTCCCGAAGCAGCCCATCAGGGAGATACCAAACAGCGCTTTCCGTCAGCGCCCGTGCGGTCTGTAAAAAAGCTGTCAAGCCGTCCAGGCCCTCATCGCCAAACAGCTCTCCCCGCATGATTTCGCGGCTTTTCGCGGTATTTTCGGGGTAAACGAGCTCTATCTTCCCGGCAGCGAGCAAAAAAGCGCCGTTTGTCTCACTTCCAGCCTCATACAGCAGATTACCCGTCTCAAACGTAAATAGACGCGCTTGTGCGCATAATTCCTGCAAAGCCACTTCATCCAGCAGGCTGAGCAGCGGGTGGCCGGATAGTAGTCCTTTCAGGTCATTATTCTGGGCTTGCATGCGTACACATCTCCGCTTTCGCGACAATCCGCTGGGATATCAATCCCCGGGCTAAATGAACCGCGGCTGCCGGCCAGGGCCGGCAGCCCTGAGGTTTTTCACCGTTTCAAGCATTGGGCCGGGTATCTTCCGCGGCGCTCTTTTCTTTTTTCACGAAGCTGAGGCCGTTGTCTGGTTCCTTATCCACCAGGACGGTATCCCCAGGTTGATAACCGCTTGCCAAAAGCTGGGTTGCCAGCGGGCTTTCCAGATATTTTTGCATGGCGCGTTTGAGCGGCCGGGCGCCCAGGAGCGGGTCGTATCCCTGGTCTGCCAGCCAGGACTGCGCGGCGAGGCTGACTTCCATTTTTACGCCGTAATCATCCAGGCGCTCCTGAAGTTCAGCCAGCTGCAGGGTGACAATCCCCATCACGTTTTCGTGGCTCAGCGGTGAGAACATAATAATATCGTCAATGCGGTTCAGGAATTCGGGTCTGAATGCGCCTTTCAGTGCCTTCTGGATTTTATCCTGGGACTGTTTTTCGTCTTCGTCATCCGTGCTTTCCAGGAAGCCGAGCGCGCCGCCGCGTTTGACGAATTCTGTGCCAAGGTTGCTGGTCATAATTAACACGGTATTGCGGAAGTCAACGATATGCCCCTGGCCGTCGGTAAGGCGGCCGTCGTCCAAAATTTGCAAGAGCGCGTTCCAAACCTCTGGATGGGCTTTTTCGATTTCATCGAAGAGCACCACGCGGTAAGGCCGCCGGCGCACGGCTTCGGTCAGCTGACCGCCCTCTTCATAGCCCACATAGCCAGGGGGAGCGCCAAACAGGCGCGAAACCGTATGTTGTTCACGGTATTCGCTCATATCTATGCGCACCAGAGCGTCTTCATCGTCAAACAGAAATTCCGCCAAGGCTTTTGCCAGCTCGGTTTTCCCAACCCCCGATGGTCCAATGAAAATAAACGAACCGTTTGGTCTGCGCGGGTCTTTCATGCCCGATCGCGCGCGTCGGATGGCATCTGAGATTGCCTTGATGGCTTCGTCCTGCCCGATAATCCGTTCGTGCAAGCGGTCTTCCATGTGCAGCAGCTTTTCCGCTTCGCTTTCCATCAGCTGGGTCAGGGGGATTCCAGTCCACTGGTGAATGACATCCGCGATGTCATTGACATCAACGACTTCATCCAGTTTTTGTTCAACTTCCCATTTTTCGCGCTGAGCATTAAATTCCTGTTCAAGGCGCAGCCGCTCCGCTTTCATCTTCACCGCGCGTTCGTAGTCGCGCTCCACGCTGGCTTGTTCCTCTTCGGCTTCCAGCTGGTCAATCTTCCGCTTTTGCTCCCGCAGGGTTTCGGGCATGGAATACAACGCGACGCGCAGTTTTGCCGCCGCCTCATCCATCAGGTCAATTGCTTTGTCTGGCAGTTTGCGCTCGGTCATATAGCGGGAAGAAAGCTTCACCGCGGCGCTGAGGGCTTCATCCGAGATTGTGACTTTATGATGAGCTTCGTATCGGTCCCGCAAACTGCGCAGCATCAGGATGGTGTCTTCAACGCTGGGCTCTTCCACAAAAATCGGCGCGAATCGGCGTTCCAGCGCGGAGTCTTTCTCAATATATTTATGATATTCATCCAGCGTGGTTGCCCCGATGCACTGCAAGTCGCCCCGCGCGAGGGCGGGTTTGAGCATGTTCGACGCGTCCATCGCGCCCTGGGCCGCCCCAGCCCCAACCACGGTGTGCAGTTCATCAATAAACAGGATGACCTCGCCATCCGACTTCTGTATCTCGTCAATAGAAGCCTTCAGGCGCTCTTCAAATTCACCACGAAAGCGCGTTCCGGCAATCATCGCGCCCAGGTCCAGCGAAACAACCCGTTTGTCTTCCAGGATTTCCGGCACGTCATTATTCGCGATTTTCTGCGCCAAGCCTTCCACGATTGCGGTTTTCCCAACCCCGGCTTCGCCAATCAACACCGGGTTGTTCTTGGTTCGGCGGCAAAGTATCTGAATTAGCCGGGATATTTCGACTTCCCGTCCGTAAATCGGGTCCAGCTTGCCATCGCGCGCTGCCTGGGTCAGGTTGCGTGAAAACTTATCAAGGGTTTTATATTGCGTATTTTCGCGGGTTTCACTGACCTTCTTCCCGTTGCGAATTTCAAACACGGCGTCCAGAACCTTGCCGTGGTTTACCCCATAGGATTCCAGGATTCGCGCCAGAGCGGTATTGCGTTCTGCCAGAATGGCAAGAAACAGGTGCTCCGTGGAAATATACTCATCTCCAAAGCGGCTGGCCTCGGTTTTGGCAAGGTCTACTGCCATTTTCACGCGCGGGGTCATAAAAACCTGACCGGTCGTGCCGGCAAAAATGTTGGCTTTCGGGCTGGTGCGTAACAGCTGGTCAATGCTCTCTGCCAGCGCTCCCGCGTCAATCTTCAGGATATCCAGAATCTGAGAGACCATGCCATCGGGCTGCTCGATTAAAGCCAGCATGAGGTGTTCGGTATCAATTTGTGTGTGTCCATAGCGCTGAATAATCTCCGCGGCGCGCGCGGCAATATCCTGCGCTCTTTCAGAAAACTTGTCAAAACGCATCATAGTTGGGTTTCCTTAACCATATTATGTATCGCGACTATTGTGTTGCAATACTTGTTCCAGTTTACAGCGTACTGGATAGAAGTAAGAATTTAATTAACATTATTGAATCAGCATCGCGTCGCCGAAGGAATAAAAGCGGTATGCCTCTTTTTTCGCCACTTCATAGGCGTTCAGGATGCGTTCCCGCCCGGCAAAAGCGCTGACCAGCATGATGAGCGTGGATTTTGGCAGGTGGAAATTCGTGATTAGCGCGTCAACCGCCCGAAAATGATATCCGGGCAAAATAAACAACCCGGTTTGCCCACAAAACGCTTCCACTTTTCCATCCCCGCCAAGTGCCGCGGCGCTTTCCAGCGTCCGCACCGAGGTTGTGCCAACCGCGACGACCCTTCCCCCCGCGGCTCGGACCGCGTTCACCTGCTCAGCCGTTTCCGCGGAAAGCTCACACCATTCCCGGTGTATCTGATGCGTGCCCGGGTCTGCCTCCGTGACCGGCGCGAAGGTGTCCAGGCCGACGTGCAGGGTAATTTCCGCTCTTTGGATGCCGGCATCGCCAAGCCGCCTCAGCAATTCCCGGGTGAAGTGCAGCCCGGCAGTCGGCGCGGCAGCGGAACCCGGGACCTGATTGTAGACCGTTTGGTAGCGTTCCGGGTCCACCGCCTCGTTGTGGATGTAAGGCGGCAGAGGCACATGTCCCGCGGTCGCGTAGAAGCGCTCAATTGGCTCTTCAAAGCACACAACGCGCTTTGAGCCTTCCAGAACCGTGTCAACGCGCGCTCCGGGTCCGTTCTCAATCCTGAGCAATACGCCCTCGCGCAAACCCTTGCCCCCCACCAGGCATTCCCAGCATTTCCCGTCAATTTGGCGCAGCAGCAAGACTTCCACCCGGCCGCCGCCCGGGATTTTTTTGCCGTACAAGCGCGCCGGAATGACCCGGGTGCGGTTCACCACCAGCAAATCACCTGCTTTCAGGTAGCTGCCGATATTGTAGAAATGGTCGTGGCAAATTTCTCCGGTGGCGCGGTCTAAGACCAGCAAGCGCGAGTGGTCGCGCGGTTCTGCCGGCGTCTGGGCAATAAGCTCAGGCGGCAAAACATAGTCAAAGTCATCTGTTTTCATGATTTCATGGGGAATTCAGCTGCCCTGATTAAACAGAGTCGGCTGTTCGCGGGTGCCGTTGTACGGTTTTCCCAGGTGCGCGTGCGCCAGAAGCGTCGCCACCCTGCCCTGGGCTGTGCGCTCCAGAAAACCGAGCTGCATAAGATATGGTTCAACCACGTCATTGATGGTATCCGCTTCTTCACTGACCGACGCGGCGACCGTATTCAGACCGACCGGGCCCCCGTTGTACTTCTCGATGATGCACAGCAAGACGCGCCGATCAAGCTCATCCAGCCCCATGCCGTCAATGTTCATCAGTTCCAGGCTTTCAACCGCCACCGCTGGGGTGATATAACCGTCAGCTCTGACTTCCGCGAAGTCGCGCACCCGTCTCAAAATGCGCAAGGCAATTCTGGGGGTACCGCGCGAACGGCGGGCAATTTCCAAAATGCCAGCCTGGTCGAAAGGCACATTCAACAGGTCAGCGCCGCGCCGGATAATTTGGGCAAGCGCCTTTTCGTCATAGTAATCCAGGCGATAAACGGCCCCAAATCGGGCGCGCAAAGGCGCGGTCAGCAGCGCCAGGCGCGTGGTCGCTCCAACAACCGTGAAGCGCGGCAATTTGAGGCGCACGGATTTGGCTGCCGGCCCTTTGCCAATAATAATGTCCAGCGCGAAATCTTCCATCGCCGGATAAAGAATTTCTTCCACGTTGCGCCCCAGGCGGTGCACCTCGTCAATGAACAGAATATCACCGGCATGCAGGTTGGTCAGGATGGCAGCCAGGTCACCGGCGCGCTCAACTGCCGGTCCGGAGGTCACTTTGATATGCACGCCCATTTCAGACGCCAGAATGTGTGCCAGCGTGGTCTTCCCAAGCCCGGGCGGGCCGTAAAACAGGACGTGCTCCAAGGCTTCCCCGCGCTGTTTGGCGGCGTCAATCTGGATTTGCAGGTTCTGCTTCACCTGCTCCTGACCAATCAAGTCCCGAAGGGTGGTCGGGCGCAAAGGAATGTCGGCCGGGTCGTCCGGCTGTTTGCGCCGCGCAAGGATGCTGTCGTTATCATTCGCGCTCATTGCCGGAATTATACCCGTTTTCGCGCCGGCGAACGCTCTGGAAGGCTGCGCAGACGCGCGCTTTTTAAGCGCCTCTCTGGGTATAATTGGCGTGTTATTATTCGCTGGAAGATTTATCCGCTGCTTTGGAGGCGTTATATGAAACTCTCGCTGGTGGTACCGGTATACAACGAAGAAGAAAATTTGCCCGAGCTGCTCCCACGCATCTATCAGGCGGTCGCGCCGCTTAATCTGGATTGGGACCTCACCCTGGTAGACGACGGCAGTCGGGATCAGAGCGCCGCGGTTCTCAAGCAAATGGCCGCCGCTGACCCCGAACACGTCCGCGCGGTGATCCTCAACCGCAATTACGGGCAGACCGCCGCTATCACCGCCGGCATTGACCACTCCGATGGGGATATCGTCATCCTCCTGGATGCCGACCTCCAGAACGACCCAGCCGACATCCCGCTCCTGTTGGAAGAGTTGGATAAGGGCTACGATGTGGTCAGCGGCTGGCGCAAAGACCGGCAGGATAACAAGCTCACCCGCACCATCCCCTCCAGAATTGCCAACGGGCTGATTTCCAATGTCACCGGGGTTCACCTGCACGACTACGGCTGCACGCTGAAGGCTTACCGGCGCGACATTCTGAACAAAATCAACCTCTACGGCGAGATGCACCGCTTTATCCCGGTCTACGCCGCGGAAGCCGGCGGGAAAATCAGCGAAGTCGTTGTGCATCATCATCCGCGCATCCACGGCAAAGCCAATTATGGGTTGGAACGCGTTTTTAAGGTCCTCCTGGACCTGATAACGATCAAGTTCCTGCTCAGCTATGCCAAAAAACCGATTTACCTGTTCGGCGGCGTTGGTCTTGGTCTGATGGCAGGCAGCTTTATCGTGCTTCTCTCGCTGGCAGTCCGCCGCGTGGTTGTCGGTACGCCTGTCCTGGGCTCTCCCTGGTTTCAGATCAGCGTAATGTCCTTCATCCTTGGCTTCATTTCCATCCTGTTGGGCTTAATTGCTGAGCTGCTTATGCGCACCTATTATGAATCGCAGAATAAGCGCACTTACGATATTCGGGAAGTCATTAAAAAATAAATTGAAGCTTGCCGCGGAATCTATTTAAGGTTGAAACTGCTGCAGTTTCTCTTTCAGCGCGTCCTGACCAAGCGGTATCAACAGCCGCGCGTTTTCATTGTTCCAGCTTAGAACCGGCTCATATTCCGACAGCATCGGCTGCAGAACCTGGGTTACCCAGGCATCGTTTTCAATTCCAAAGGAATTCGCCTCCCCCTGCAGGCGGGTGGAAATGGTATCGGTGATAATCGCCTTAAACCGGTGAGATACCAGGTCCATGTAGAACCTCTGAAGATAGGGCTGGTTATTGCCCATGGCCATTTCCATCAGAAAGACCTTTTCATATTCCGGCACGACACGCACCCCCTGAAGCTCGTGAAAACTTAGCAACTGGCGTTCTGAGATAAAGAGCACCTCGCCGGGCTGCTCCCGCAGCTGGTCCAAAACCGCTTGCATTCGTTTCACATCCGCGCGCTGGTCCGCCAGCTTTGCGTACCCCCAGGATACCGGGTGAGAAAGTGCGAAGTAGAGCGGTACCAAGGCTGCCAATAACAGCCAGAAAGGAACCTTCGCCGCAATTGGTTCCGGCGGGCGGAGCGGCCCGTCCGGCGCGTACGCTCCGGTCAGCAGGCTCCCCGCCGCGAGAAACCACAAGACCAAAAACCCATCCAGGTTGTGCAGGTCGCCTCCCCCGCCGATTTTCAGGCTCACCAGCAAGCCGCCCAGGAAAAACACAGACAGGATTCCTGTCAGCCCCATCCAGCGCAGCCAATGCAGGCGCGGCAGCTGTTTTCTTTTGACCAGCTGCCCCAGCAGCCCCAGCCCCGGCAGGCAAACCATCAAGACGGCCGGCAGAATGCCCAGCCCGAAGGTCGTGTTTGGCAGCAGGCGCTGCCAGATGAGCGCGGAACTGAAGGCGGAATTGAACAAGGCGGGGTCCTCTCCAGAAACGCGGATGTAACCTTGCTGCGCCAGCCAGGCAGACCCAAAGCCCACCGCGGCCCACAACAAGACTGGCATCAGGTATCGCGGCCATTTTTTCCCATCAAAGGGTTGGTCCATCAGGTAGAGCAATCCAGCCAGCAAACCGGGCAGCGGCATCCAATTCACGCGGCTGATGCCCGCCCACATCGAAGCCGCCACCACGAACGCCAGCGTGCGCCAGACTTTGTCCTTCCGGTACCCAAGCAGCACGAGGATAACGCACACCATCAGATGGTAGTACACCGCGCCCTGGAAGAAAAACAAAGCCCCCCAGATGGTTAGCAGTCCGATGGAGACGCCCCTATCCCTGCCAAAACGCCTGACGCAAAGGTAAGCCCCCCAGGCGCTCATTCCCAGCCAAAGCAAAACCTGCCAGACGCGGTGCGCCAATATAGACTTGACCCCCAGCAAAAACGGAAGCGCTTGCATCAGGTAGCGGGAAGGATGCAAGACGGGCAGCGGCAGTTTTTGTCCATAAATCCGTTCAGAAAGAAACAACGAGGCGTTATAAAAGCGGCTGCCTTCAGACCAACCCAAGGCAAATGGGCCTGCCTGAAGTTCAGGAAGAAACGCCGCCAGGCGATACAGCGCCCCGAAAATGAGCAGCGCCGTGATGAAACTGCGCTGGGGAACTTTGGGGTCCCTGACCGCCAGGAACAGCAGCGCCGCTCCGCCGGCAGCCAGAACCGCTAAAAGCAGCCTGCCAACACCGGAGTTTACCAGCTGGATATCCTGCGTGAAAAAGGCAGCCAGCAGCCCCAACTGGAACAGCGCGCTGAGCGCACCAGCCAGCCAATCCGGGATGCTCAGCTTCAGCTTGCCCGGCTTCCGCGCCAGCCGCCCGATAAGCCAGCCGCCGAGCGCCAGGAGCGGAATAAGCGCGGCAACCGCCCAAAAAGAACGCCCGCGTTCAGCCCGATTCCCGACCAAATAAATCACCGCCAAACCCAGACTGACGGTCAGGAATTGGTTCAGGAAGCTGTTAACCTTTCTGGTTTCCATTCAACATTCCATTTCACTTTTGGGGTCTTTATTCCCGCCGATAATGCCGCCAAGTACAAACGCCCCCGGCAGACTGCCAATCATCCAAACCACCCGCAGGATGACCGCCAGGGTGATGCTGGTGGAAGGCTGCAGCCCTCCCAAAGCTGAAAACAGGTTGGTAATGGTCAGTTCCTGAAGCCCCAGCCCGTTAATGGAAATCGGGATGAGGGAAATGAAATAGGTCAGGCTCCACAGACCGGCAATCCTGTCCAATGAGATGCTTTCACCCATTCCTTCGACCAGAATTTGCACAATAAGAAACGTCGCCAACATATGGATAAAAGTGAAGCCCAAAGCTCGCGCCAAAATGAGCGGGTGCCTGAGCCAGAAACCAAAATTATCAAGGACCTTTTTTAGGGCGCGCTGAAGCTTTTGCATCAAACCCGGAAAGAAAGCGGGCAACGCCAGGCCCGCGCTTGCGCCGGTGGCGGATTTCGCTTTGAGGTAAATTCTCACAGCGGGAATCGCGAAAGGCAGCGCGAGCGCCATACCGGTCATCCCCACCAGCCGGTCCGCGACAAGCGAAGCCGCCGCCAGGGCGGTATCAATCCCCAGGCGGACCGCGCCAGCCAGCCGCACGACATCTCCGCCGATGGTGGTCGGGAGCACGTTGGAAGCAAACAGCCCCGCGAAAGTCAGCCGCAGGCTGTCCTGCCACCGCACGCGCAGCGATTGCACCTGCAAGAGGGTGTGCCAGCGCCCCCAGGTGGCCAGGCGCGAGACAAAGACAAGCCCCAACACCGCTGCTGCGCGCCAGAGCGAGATTTTCTTCACCGCCGCCCAGGTCTCCTCAGCGCCAATCTGCCTGAACAGATAATACAAAATCGCGATGGACAAAAAAGTACCCGCCCAGCGGATGATCAGATTCCAGTTGATTTTTTCGTCTTTTTTCATAGGGCAACGACTTCGGTCCCGCGCATATTATAACGCAGCTGGGGTTTTAGCCTCTATCTGCGATAAAATTCCAGCACAGAAACAAAGTTGCCGAGGAACCATGACACTTCAAGCAATCGACCCATCCGCGCTTCTCGTAAAGCCTTACGAGCTGCTTAAACACCAGACGCTGGTTCTGACCAGCGGCAGTTTTGCCGAAGGGCATTTCAATTCCATGGTCATCGGCTGGGGCTTTTTGGGTTCGTTGTGGAACAGACCCTGCGCGGTGGTGCCAGTCCGGCCCACGCGCTATACCTATGAATTGATTGCCCGGTTCCCGGATTTCACGCTGTGCGCTTTTCCGGAAGCCTACCAGGATGATGTGCTCTACCTGGGAACGCATTCCGGCAGGGATGAGGACAAACTCAGCCGCACCAGGCTCACCCCGCAGGCTTCAGAAGTGGTCAGCGCGCCGTGTTTTGCCGAAGCGGAATTGGTGATGGAATGTAAGATAATCTACTGGGCGGATTTGGACCCAAGCCGCTTTTTGGATGACAGCATTGAGCGCAACTATCCACAGCAAGACTACCACCGTATGATTTACGGGGAAATGCTCGCTGTTCGCGGGGTGCCCAGGTTCGTCGGCCTATGAAGCCAGCCTGCCCGCGCCATTTTTCTGGAACCACCAGTTTCCGGGCGTGTTTGGAAGTATAATGAGCATAACAACGCGGAGGTTTAGGCATGCCTGATAAAAAAATTCGAGTTTTGATTGCCAAACCCGGTCTGGACGGCCACGACCGCGGCGCGAAGGTGGTTGCCCGCGCGCTGCGGGATGACGGGATGGAAGTTATCTACACCGGTCTGCGCCAGACTCCCCAGATGATTGCCGAAGCCGCCCTGCAGGAAGATGTGGACGTGGTCGGGCTCTCTATCCTTTCCGGTGCGCACAACGCCCTGGTCCCCAGCATACTCGAAAAACTTAGAGAAAACGGTCAGGATGACGTGTTTGTTTTCTTGGGCGGTATCATCCCCGAAAGCGACATCCCCGGGCTGCTCGCGCTGGGCGTCACCAAAGTGTATGGACCCGGCACGGATACCCGCGTGGTCTGTCAGGATATTCGCGCCGCGTTGGCGAAACGCGCCTGAGCTATGACTGAGTTTTCCGTGGAAGCACTCAGAAAGGGCGATAAGCTTGCCCTTTCTCGTGTTTTAAGCCGCGTGGAAGCGGATGACGAAAGCGGGCGCGCCGCGTTGGACGCGCTCTTTGCCTTTACTGGCAAAGCGCACAAAATCGGCGTCACCGGCGCCCCGGGGGCGGGCAAAAGCAGCCTGGTGAACGCGCTCGCGCAGCATTTACGCCGCGCCTATGCGGACTGCCGTGTCGCGATTATCGCCGTGGACCCCACCAGCCCTTTTTCCGGCGGCGCCATCCTGGGGGACCGCGTGCGCATGCCCGACCTGCAAAACGACCCCTTTGTCTTTATCCGTTCGATGGCAACCCGCGGCGCTCTGGGCGGGCTGGCAAACACCACCCTGGCATTGAGCCAGGTGTTTGACGCGGCCGGATATGATTACGTGCTCATTGAAACTGTCGGCGCCGGACAGGCGGAAGTGGATATCGTTAACCTCGCTCACACCACCATAGTCGTGGACACACCCGGCATGGGGGATGATATCCAGGCTATCAAAGCCGGCATCCTGGAAATCGCTGATATTCTCGTTGTAAATAAAGCGGACCTGCCCGGCGCGGACCAAACCTTCCGCAATCTCGTCTCCATGATAGAGATGGGATACCGCGGCGCCAGCCGCGTTTACAGCGGGCACCACCGGCAAGCGGAAACCCTGGAGGCTCAACCGGTGGAGCATGAAGGCTGGCTGCCGCCCGTCCTAAAAACCAGCGCGATTAACGCGCAAGGCATTGAAGACCTGGAGCAAGCCGTCCAAAAGCACCGCGCGTATCTGCGGGCAAGCGGCGCCTGGCACGCGAAAGAAACAGGCGCCATTCGCCAATCCCTTAACAAACTGGTTATCGAGGAACTCAGCGCGAATTGGAAAAAGAAGCTGCCAGCGGGGCTCTACGAAACGATTCTTCAATCGGTCATAAAGCGGGAAATCTCGCCGCGTGCCGCGGCGCGCGCCCTCTTGGCGTATAATTCAGAATAAGAAAATTTTGCATTTATTGGAGCCATATTTATGGAAAAAACAGCAATCAGAGACCTGAAAGAACACGTCGGAGAGGTGGTCAGGCTGCAAGGCTGGCTGCAAACCCTGCGCGACCAAAAGAGCATGCAGTTCCTTATCCTGCGCGACAGAACCGGTCTCGTTCAAATTGCTCACTGGAAAAAAGGCAATCCCGAACTGGCAGAGCAAATCTCCACCCTCGGTACCGAATCAGCCCTGACGGTCACCGGCAAGGTGGTTGAAAACGAAGTCGTCAAACTGGGCGGCATCGAAATTCAGCTGGAAAACCTTATCGTCGAAAATAACGCTGAAATCCCCCTGCCTTTTGACCCATTCGCCGAGACCCTGCCAGACCAGGATTACCGCCTGGATTGGCGCTTTCTGGATCTGCGGCGCGAGCGCAACCGCCTGATTTTTGAAATCCAGACCACTCTCGAAGCTGCGATGCGCGAATATTGGCTCGAAAACGGCTTCATCGAAATGCATTCCCCGAAAATTATGGGCGCGCCCAGCGAAAGCGGCGCCGAGCTCTTCAGCCTGAAGTATTTTGAGACGACAGCCTACCTCGCGCAGTCGCCCCAATTCTATAAGCAAATGGCAATGGCAGCCGGTTATGAGAAGGTCTTCGAAATCGGCCCTGTCTTCCGCGCCGACCCATCCTTTACCTCCCGCCATATGACCGAGTTTACCGGCGTGGACTTTGAAATTTCCTGGATTGAAAGCCATGAAGATGTTATGTCGGTTGCCGAACGCTGGCTGGCACATGCCTACCGCCGCGTACAGCAAAAGCACGGCGAGGCGATTAAAGCCATCTTCGACGTGGACCTGCAGGTGCCGGAAGTGCCATTCCCGCGCCTGACCATGGCGGAAGCTTACCAAATCCTGAAAGACCAGGGATACAAACTCCCCCCTGAACGCAAAGGCGACCTGGACCCGGGCGCGGAGCGCGCGCTCGGCGCGTATATCAAGGAACACACCGGCAACGATTTCGTTTTCGTCAAAGATTGGCCTCTCGCCGTCCGGCCTTTCTATCATATGGTATACGCGGACAACCCCGCGCTTACCAAGAGCTTTGACCTGCTCGGACGCGGGTTGGAAATCACCACCGGCGCCCAGCGCGAACACCGCTACGAGGTTCTTAAAAACCAGGCTCTGGCGAAAGGATTAACCCTGCCTCCAATTCAAAATTACCTGAACTATTTCCGTTACGGCTGTCCGCCGCACGGCGGGCTCGGGCTGGGGCTCAGCCGCTTGCTGATGGTCATGCTGGACCTGCCCAACATACGTGAAGCTGTGTACCTTTTCAGAGGTCCGAACCGCCTGGAACCTTAGGAGTCATGCATGCCCTCACTCTATAGCGAAAGGCTTCGCCTGCGGGCGGCAGAACGCGCGGATATTCCAATGTTCGTGCGTTGGATCAGCGACCCGGAAGTGACCGAGCATTTGCTTTTGCGCCTGCCTATGTCTTTGGCGGAAGAAGAAATCTGGTTCGAACAGATGCTTTCCCGACCCGCGGCAGAGCATGTTTACGTCGTGGAAGCCAAACTTCCGCCAGTGGAAGGCTGCCCGGAATGCCAATGGCTGCCCATCGGCAACACAGCCTTCATTTCCATCCTGGAAATAGACCGCTGCGCCGAAATCGGCATCATGCTTGGTGAAAAAGCCTGGTGGAACAAGGGCTATGGAACAGAAGCGATGCGCCTTATGCTGCGCCACGGCTTTGAGACCCTTAACCTGCACCGCATCTGGCTGCAAGTCTACGCGAACAATCAGCGCGGGCTGCGGGCTTACGAAAAAGCTGGTTTCCAGCATGAAGGGATTTATCGGGAAGGCCATTATCAGGCTGGTAAATATCACGATGTATACCTGATGAGCGTTCTCCGTCAGGAATGGGATGCACAAAACAGAGTGAAAGGTGAATAGAATGACTTCTCCAAATATGCGGCACGACCTTTTGTATGGAAATATTCGTCTTTTTGCCGGCACATCTACCCCCGACCTTGCCAGGGAAATCTCTGATTATCTCGGTTTGCCATTATGCGGCAGAGATATCATCGAGTTTACCAACGAAAACCTGTTCATAAAATTGCACTCCTCTGTTCGCGGGCAAGACTGCTACATCATTCAGACGACGTCCATACCTGTGCACCGCAATCTCATGGAACTTTTGATTATGACCCAAACCCTGCGCCTGGACTCTGCCGGACGGATTACTGTGGTCGTTCCCTATATGTGTTACGGTCGCTCCGACCGCAAAGACCAGCCCCGCGTGCCAATTACCGCGCGCCTCGTCGCGGATATGATCCAGGTCGCTGGCGCGGATCGTTACATTACCATGGATTTACACGCCGGTCAGATTCAAGGCTTTTTCTCCATACCCGGCGACGTGCTTTCGGGCTATCACATCATCAAACCCTTCCTTATGGACATGCTGCCGAATATGAACCGACCGGTGATGCTTACCGCCGACCTCGGCTTCGCCAAGCGCGGCCGGCGCTACGCCCAGGCTCTGAACATCCCGCTGGCGTTCATTGAAAAACGCCGGCTGGATAATGAAGAACATAGTGAAGCGCTGTCCATCATTGGGCAGGTTTCCGGCAGGGATGTTATTCTCATTGATGACGAAATTGATACGGGCGGTTCCATTTGTGAGGCAGTCAATTTGGCCAAAGACTACGGCGCCGGAGAAATCTATGTGGTCTTCATTCATCCGGTTCTCTCCGCGAACGCCATAGAACGACTGGTGGATTTGCCTGTCAAACAGTTCATCACCACCAACTCCATTCCGATTAGCCCGGACAAAGCGGCTTTGTTTGGAGACCGGCTCACAATCCTCAGTATTGGTCCGCTGCTCGGCGAAGTAATCAAACGCGCCAACGAAGGCACGAGCGTCGGCGCGATGTTTAACGAGTAAGAGCCTGCCCCAGGGTGAGCCGCTGTGCCTGAACTGCCGGAAGTGGAAACCATCCGCCGGGGTCTGCTGGCGGGGGACGCATCGACGCCTTCCCTGTTGAAGCAGCGCGTCAGCGCGGTCTCCATCCTGTGGGAAAAAACAATCGCTTTTCCGTCCGCGCGGGAGTTCGCCAGAAATCTCACCGGGAAAAGCATCCGGGATTTCGGCCGTCGGGGAAAATTCCTCCTCACCGCCTTGGACGATGCTTTCCTGATTTTTCATCTGCGCATGAGCGGCGATCTGAACGTGCGCCCCAGCCTCACCGAATTCCACCCGCACGACAGGCTCATCCTGCATTTTGCATCCGGCTGGGACCTCGCGTTCAACGACACCCGAAAATTTGGGAGGGTCTGGTTGACAGCAGACCCGCAAACCGTCCTCGGCAGTTTGGGTCCCGAACCGTTCGATGCCGCGTTGACCCGGGAAGCTTTTCACGCGATGCTTCACGCGCGTTCCAGGCAGCTCAAACCGCTGTTATTGGACCAAAGCTTTATCTCGGGTCTGGGGAATATTTACACGGACGAGGCTTTGTTCAGCGCCGGGCTGCATCCGCTGCGTTCCAGCAGCTCGCTTTCGGAGCAGGAAGCCGACGCGCTCCTGACCGCAATCCGCCTGGTACTCACCCGGGCAATCCAGGAGCATGGTTCCAGTATTGACTGGGTTTATCGCGGCGGGAATTTCCAAAACCATTTCCAGGTATATCAGCGCGCCGGAGAACGCTGTTCGCGCTGTGGAGAAATAATTCAAAAATCCATTATCGGTCAGCGGGGCTCGCATTATTGCCCTGCCTGTCAGCCGGAAAGAAACGAACCCAATGTATGACAAATTAGCAATGCACTATGACCATTTTGTAGACTGGAAATCCCGTCTGGCTTTCGAAATGCCTTTTATCCAGGAACAGCTGGCGCTCCTGCCCGGAGAACCTGAGAACCTGAAGCTGATGGATACAGCCAGCGGAACCGGGCAGCACGCGATAGCTCTGGCACGTCTGGGCTATCAGGTTTCTGCGAGCGACCTATACCCCCAGATGTTAAATATCGCGAACACCAACGCCCTCGCGGCGGATGTAAACATCAGGCTTAAGACAGCTGGTTTTGGGAACATTGCTGAAGCGTTTCCCGGAGAAAGCTTTGACGTGGTTCTGTGCCTCGGGAATTCTTTGCCGCATGTGAAGTCTCTGGCAGATTTGCAACACACGCTGCAGGATTTCGCCGCGCTGATGGCTCCCAACGCTCTGCTTCTGCTCCAACAGCGCAACTTTGATGCGGTGATGCGCGCCAGGAACCGTTTCATGGAACCGCAGTCGCAGCAAACTGCCGACCAGGAATGGCTCTTTTTCCGCTTTTACGATTTTGAACCAAACGGGACAATCCAATTCTCCATCCTGACCCTCACCCGAAAGCCAGGTTCCCGCTGGGAAATTTCCCTCACCTCCACCCACTTGCTCCCCATCCTGTTCGCGGACATGCAGAACGCGCTGGAGATGGCTGGCTTTGAACAATTGCGTTTCTATGGGAACCTGAAAGGTGAGGCGTTTGACCCCGCGCAAAGCGGGGACTTAATTGTTGTAGCGCGAAAGGCGAAATAGATAACGAGCCGGCCAATGCCGGCTCCTTGTTAAATCTGGTGACTTAGAGTTTTTGGGTTTTCGTCCGCAGTGCTGAGATAGTCTTATGGACGTTAACCTTCCACCAATCCACAGTATCTTTGATAGTGTCAAAAAGCCGGCGGGGTTTATATCCCAACTCCGCTTGCGCTTTACGGGAAGAAATCCTGGAATTGCTCTGTAAAGTTTCAATTGAATAGCGGGTAAACTTCGGCTTTTTGTGTGAAATCTTGTAGATAAACTCCGCCAGTGGTGCCACAAACGCCGCAAACCGCGCGGGGAATTTAATTTCAGTGGTATCCACGTCGGCAGCTTGCTGAACCAGGCTGCGCATTGTGCTGATTTGCAATTGCTCTCCGGAAAGCAGATAAACTTCGCCGCTTTTTCCCTTTTCTGCCGCCAGGATATGACCCATGGCAACATCGCGCACATCCACAAAGTCAAATTTGCCTTGAACGGTGAGGGAGGGGCTCTTCTTCATCCAGGAGAGCATCATCTCGCCAAGCTCAGAACGTTTATAGTCATAGGGGCCAATCACGCCGGTCGGGCAAACAACAACCGCGTCCAAACCCTGACTGGCAGCTTCTAGAACCAACAAGGTCGCTGCCGCTTTGGTGCGGTCGTAAGGACCGGCAGGGTTTTCAGGGTCAAACTTCAGGCTTTCATCGATGGTTATGTCCGGGTCTGGTCGTTCCAGCGCGTGGATTGAGCTGGTATACACCAGACGCCGCACGCCTGCTTCCCGGACTGCTTCAATTACATTACGGGTGCCGTCGATATTCACCCGGCGCATCAGGTCAACCTGTTCGCTGGTTATGGCAACCAAGGAGGCAAGATGGAAAACCAGATCTACGCCCGAACACGCCTCAAGCAGCCGCGCGCGGTCCAGAATATTCCCCTCGAAGATTTCGACATCCAAACCCTCAAGCGGGGTTAGGTCTTCCCCTGGAAGAACCATCGCGCGCACTTTTTCATTGCGCTCTACTAATTCGCGAACCAAAACATTGCCAATATGCCCGGCTGCGCCAGTGACCAAAATCATATATCTAACTCCTTATACTGCTTTCTACCAATTCCATTCCACTTCGCGCCAATTTCGTCCATTCTCTTTTTTCGGGGCTCAGCGCTGCCAGAAACAAATACCCCAGCGCGCAGGCCATCAAGAGATGAGCGGTCGCAGAAGCGTCTATATCATCACGGATACGGCCATCTTGCTGTGCGTTCAACAGTTGATTCGTCAGCGCAATCAGGTTCTCCGTAACAGGGCGCACACTGCGTCCCCAAATTGAAGGGTCGCGCAGCGCATCCTTGCAAAATTCTATCATAACCGAAAAGTTTTCTTCCACAGTCTCAAAGATTTCACAGGAATTCTCGGTCATCTCTAAAAGATTGTCCGGAAAAACGGCTCCCTCCGCTTTCCCCGCGCCTAAAACGCCGCGCATCCGCTCAATCCACCCCTCCATCAATATTAAGAATAAGTTCTCTTTCGTTGAAAAATAGTGGTAAAAAGCGCCTTTACTGACCCCCGCCTGCATACAGATTTCGTGAATGCTGGTCCTCTCATAACCCTTTTGGGAGAATAAGCGTCCAGCGCTTTCGAGAATTTTCTCCCTGGATTTTTGAAGTCTTGCCATTTCGCCTTCACCTTCCTTTCGCCGTGAAACACCAGTAGACCAAACCCGAGGATACACGCTTACGCCGCGGTCATAACTTTTCCGCTTCAAAAAAGGTTGCACCAATATTTACAATGCCTAAAACCAATAAAGAAAATAATGGATAAAGTAATTATACAATATTATTACCGAAAAATAAAATTAATTTTTGATTTCTTTTTCTTTTTGTGAGTCTCTTTTATAAGCCAGCCTTTTCGAATCAGAAAGACTGCCCATAACGATGGCCTTGGTATATTGGCATACGAGGTTGTGTATCGCACATGATTATCGCGGAAAATTTGCCACATTGGTTTTGGGTATAATAACCCGAGTGAAATATTGATGAAGGAGCTTTCGTATGAAACTCGCAATTGGTTGTGATCATTCCGGGATTGAGCTTAAAAACGTGCTGAAAAATTACCTGGACAGCCGCCTGATTCCCTACGAGGACTTTGGTACCGACTCTCCGGAAAGCTGCGATTATCCCCGCATAGCCGAAAAAGTTTGCAAAGCCATCCTCTCCGGTCAGTTCGACCGCGGAATTCTGATTTGTGGAACAGGCATTGGGATGTCCATCGCGGCAAATAAGTTTTCGGGTATTCGCGCCGCGGCTTGCAGTGAACCTTATTCAGCCATACTCGCCAAACGGCACAACAACGCCAACGTACTTTGCGTCGGCGCCAGGGTAGTCGCCAGCGGTCTGGCCACCTTGATTGCCGAAGGGTGGTTGAATGCCGCCTATGAAGGCGATCGCCACCAACGCCGCCTGGATATGATTACCCGCATCGAGCAGCGCAACGCCATCCCAGCCTACTCCCCAGGCACCGATACGCCCAGCCCTCAGTCAACAGATCCTGATTCGGAACCCGAGAGTTTAAAACCGGATTGGGGAACCCAACCGCTGTAGATAGTCTCACCCGGACGGAATTGTTTTTTAACAGACGATTAAGCTATACTAAAACCAATCAAATCAAGCATCGATGGTTATTTAATGGAGGCACAATGAGATACCGTATTTTTGGAGAGAAACTCCCCGCAGTCACACTCGAAATGGAAGCTGGCGAGAGCATCTACACGCAAGCCGGCGGGATGTCCTGGATGACCGATAACTTCACTATGGAAACCAACGTAAAGGGCGGAATGATGAAAGGTCTGGGCAGGATGCTCACCGGAGAATCCCTGTTCATGGCAACTTACACGGCTAATGCCCCGAAAGCTGAAATTACATTGGCTGCCTCCTTCCCGGGCGCCATCCTGCCGCTGGAATTGGACGGCACCAAAACCTGGATTGCCCAGAAAACCGCCTTTATGTGCGCCACGCCCGGTGTGGAACTTTCGACTTTTGTGACCAAATTTAAAAGCGGCTTGTTCGGCGGCGAGGGTTTCATCCTGCAGAAACTGACCGGACGGGGCATCGTCTTCCTGGAAATTGACGGCAGCCTGGTCGAGAAAGATCTACAGGCTGGCGAACGTATCAAGGTCGATACCGGTAATGTGGCAGCTTTTGAGAGCACCGTTAAATACGATGTGGAAACGGTAAAAGGTTTTACCAATGTCCTTTTTGGTGGTGAAGGTTTGTTCCTCACCGTGCTGGAAGGTCCCGGGAAAGTCTACCTGCAAACCCTGACCGCGTCGGAGTTTGCTTCCCGGCTCAAACCGTTCTTACCATTCAAAAGCTCATAAACGCTGAACAATAGAAACAGGCTGTTATCAACAAACAGCCTGTTTTTTCTTTTCCCTCAGACGCTTAAAACGGCGCAAGAACCGGGCGCTGCCGGCTTTCGTTTTAAGCCTCTGCCGAAACAACCGGCTTCACCATGTAAAGCGCGCCATGTTCAAACCCGCGCGCGGCATAATACTGGCGCGTCCCTACCGCGGAAATCACCGCCAACCGGGCGAACCCCTTTGCGCGCGTGATGCGTTCCGCTTCCACAAGCAACCGGCTTCCGAGCCCGGCGTGCTGAGCCGCCCCGGGCAAGTCGGCACCCACCTCAATAGACTGCCCATACACGTGCACCTCCCGGATAATTGCCGCGCCTTCCAGGTCCGCCAGCCGTAAGAGGTTGCCTTCCCGCGGCAGGGAAAGCCGCAAGAAACCCGCCAATTTATCATCAGGCGTGTCGAAGGTGAGGAAATGCTCTTCGGTACTCTTTGTGTGGTAGACCAGGTCGTTCAGCCGCAGCTTGTCAATCTCCACCTTCCCGCGGCGTACTTCCCGGCAGCGGATGCAAGCGCAGGCGGTCCCCCGGCGTTTCAGCTCAACCGCCACGTCCTGCCGCAGACTGGTGTTGCGGTTGCCCTCCACCACGTTCGGCGAGGGGATATCGCGGATAACCCGATTAATGCGGCAGTAACGCGGCACGTCGGGTTTGATATCCGCAAGAAGCGTGATGAGCTCTGCTTCAGAATATGGCTGGTATTCTCCCCTTTCCCAATAACGATAGAGCTCCGCGCTGCGTAAAAGTTGACACGGATAAATCTTCAGCTCGTCCGGCTGAATGCTGCCCGGTTCCCATAACCGCGCGAAATCCGCCCGGTCGCTCTCGGGCGTGGCTCCGAGCAAATTGGGCATCCAATGCGCCACCAGCTTAAACCCCGCTGCCCGGATCAGGCGCGCCGCTTCAACTGCCTGTGCCGCGCTGTGCCCGCGCCGGTTGAGCGCCAAAACGCGGTCATCCAGGCTCTGAATGCCAATTTGCAGCTTGGTCGCCCCCAGCGCGCGGTCAAAGATCAGCTCATCGCGCGTGATTAAATCCGGACGGGTCTCAAGGGTCAGGCCAACGCAGCGGTGTTTCCCGGTTTCATTCCGCTGCTGCGCGTCCGCAAGGCGGGCGGCGGCATGGTCATCAGCCGGGTTTTCACCGTTGAGCGCTTCAAAGCAGCGCCGCACAAACCACTCCCGATAATCCCGCGGGTAGGCGCTCCAGCTGCCGCCCAAAATGAGCAGCTCTATCTTATCCGTCGGGTGCCCGACTTCGCGCAGCGCCTTCAGCCGGGAGGAAACCTGCCGGTAAGGGTCAAATTCATTTTCCAGCCCTCTGCGCGCGCCCGGCTCATCCGGCAGATATGACTGCGGCATGTCGGCTTCTGTCGGGCAAAATATACACTCGCCCGGGCAAGGGAAGGGTTTGGTCAGCACGGTAATCGTCGTGACGCCCGAAAGGGTGCGCACGGGCTTCATCCGGATGCGCGCGAGAACCTCCCCGTCTGCTGGCCACTCGCCTGTGTCGACTAATTCGCGGTAGGCAGCCACCAGCGTGTGCTTTGCCAAAAATCCCCGCCCCTCAGGCAGAGGGTGGCGGCGCAGCGCTTTCTGTACTTCCATTCCAGCCCGAATATCCGCGAGCGCGGCTTTTGCCAATTCCAGCTCTTCCGGGCTGTAACTTCGTTTCCGGTGCCATTCCTGAGCGTTCGTCATACGCCTATTGTAACTGCTCCCACGCGGGGCCGCGCCCTTTGCCGAAGCTGATATACTCTCAGTATGCGCCCCGAAACCCGCACCAAACTCTTGGAAATCAATCGCCGGTTCTATGAAAGCAGCGCGTTCACCTTCTCAGCAACGCGTAAAAGCTTACAGCCGGGCGTAACCCGTTTGCTCGAAAGCCTGCCAACCCAATCCGGGATTCTGGATCTTGGCTGTGGGAACGGCAACTTCGCCTGCGCGCTCGCTAAAAGCCCCTTTGCGGGCACATACCTGGGGATTGACGCCTCCGAAGCCCTCATTGCGGACGCGCGCGCCGTCCTCGCGAGGATCCAAACCAAAGCAGCGTTCACTTTTTTGGCTGCCGACCTGACTGAAACCGCCTGGCATGCCCATCTTGCCGGGCAAACTTACCCCATCATCACCTGTTTCGCTGTGCTGCACCACATTCCCGACGCCAACGCGCGCGCGGCATTTTTTCAGCGCGCCGCGGAACTGCTGGCACCCAAAGGCAGGCTGCTTCTATCCGTCTGGCAGCTGTTCAACAATCCGCGTTTGCACGGGCATATCCTCCCCTGGGATACTGCCGACATAGACGCCGCGGACCTGGATGCCGGGGATTATCTGGTTGATTGGCGCGCGGGTGGGCAAACAGACCGCCGCTATGTGCACGTCTTCAGCGCGCAAGAGCTCCAGGCGCTTGGCAAAGCTGCCGGGCTGGAGCTGCAGGATGAGTTTTATTCTGATGGAAAGACCGGCAACACCGCGCTCTACCAGATCTGGCTAAAGCCGTCCTAAGCAGGCTCAGCCTAAAGCGACATCCAGGAACATCATCGCCGCAAAACCCAGCATAACGCCAATCGTAGGGATATCGGAATGGTCCCCCGCGCTGTTTTTTGCTTCCGGGATAAGTTCTTCAGCGACGACATAAATCATCGCGCCAGCCGCGAACGACAGCGCGTAGGGCAGCGCGTTGCGCATGGCGATCGCCGCGAAAGCGCCAATCACCGCGGCGATGGGCTCCACCAAACCGGAAAGCTGACCCCAGAAAAAGGCACGCTTGCGGCTCATGCTTTCCCTCCGCAGGGGCATGGAAACTGCCATCCCCTCCGGGAAGTTTTGGATACCAATACCCAGCGCCAGCGCGATGGCAGAGCTGAGGGTCGCGCCGTTCAAACCGGCATGCACCGCGCCAAACGCCACCCCAACAGCCAGCCCTTCTGGGATGTTGTGCAAGGTAATCGCGAATACCAGCAGCACGCTGCGCTGCCAGGATGTTTTAATGCCCTCAGGGCTGCTCTCTCCAGGGTGCAGATGCGGCAGCAGCTTGTCCACGCCCCATAAAAAGCCCCCGCCCAGGAGGAAGCCCACCACCGCCGGCATCCAACCGGGTGTGCCCAGGTTCGCGGAAAGGTCAATCGCGGGCGCCAACAGCGAGAAATAGCTGGCAGCAATCATCACACCGGCCGCGAAGCCCATCATGCCGTTCATCAACTTCACGCTGATTTCTTTGCCAAAGAACACGCCAGCCGCGCCCGCGGCTGTCATCGCGTAGGTGAACGCGGTCGCGAGCAGCGCCTGGATAACTGGATTGAGAGCAGAAAAAGTACTGAGCATATGCCACCTGAAAATGATAAGATTAAGCGGGAGTAATTGTACTTGATGAAGCCCATTTCTGAGGTGCCTGGTTCTGCGTTTCCCGCTCAAGAAGCCCTGTCAAAGCAGCTGCAAGCCTGCCTGGATGCGCGCGGCGCTTTGATTTCATCTGCCGAAAGCGGCGCGGCGCGGCTGTTCAACGGGTTTTATGAGGGCCTGCCTGGTCTCGTCGTGGATTTATTCGCCGGGACGCTGGTTATTTCCAATCACGCGCGCGAGCCCGAGAGCCTGAGTGCGGCGGAACAGACCGCTGTCAGCTTTTACCGCCAGCAGCTTCCGTGGATATCGTGCGTGCTGATCAAGCGCCGCTCGTCGCCGGAACCGCGCTTTCAACGCGGAGAGGTGATTTTTGGAGGCGCGCCAGCCGCGGAAATCTGTGAGGCTGGCGTGCGGTACGCGCTGAACCTGCGCCTGAACCAGGACTGCGGCTTCTACCTGGACACGCGCCTGCTGCGAGCCTTTCTGCGGCAAAACCTGAGCGGGAAATCCGTCCTGAACTGCTTTGCCTACACCGGCGCGCTGGGCATTGCCGCGCTGGCGGGCGGCGCGCGCTCAGTGCTGCAGACCGACCTGAACGCGGCCGCGCTGCGGTTGGCAAGGCGCTCTTACGGGCTTAACCGCTTCACCGGAAGTATGGACGTGCTCCCATTGGATTTTTTTAAGGCCGTCAGCCGACTGAAAACCAGCAAAACGCTGTTTGACTGCGTTATCCTCGACCCGCCATTGTTCTCAACCACGGACGCGGGCACCGTCAGCCTGACGGAAAACTGGCTGACGCTGGTAAACAAAGTGCGCCCGTTGGTGGCGGACGGCGGGCTGCTGATTGCCATCAACAACGCGCTGTTCCTTTCAGGCGCCGAACTGAACACCAGCCTGGAGGAAATTTCGCGCTCCGGATATATCGGGTTGGAAACGCGCATCCCCGTCCCGCTGGACGTGGCGGGTTACCCGCAGACAATCCGGAATGCCCCGCCCGTTTCGCCCGCGCCATACACCCATCCCACTAAAATTAGCGTGCTGCGGGTGCGGCGCAAGGATGGCGCGAAAGCGAACAGGTGAACCGGCTTCGGGAAGGACAATTACCCGGCGCGGCGCTGGGTGGTGTTTCCGCTGGTTTCGGAAATTACCTTATTTGGATTTGACAAGGGTTTTTCCTTATGCTAAAATCTTTGCCACTCCAAGCCAAACAGGCTGAGAGGTGAAAGGTGCGGGTGTAGTTCAATTGGTAGAACGTCTCCTTGCCAAGGAGAAGGTCGTGGGTTCGAGCCCCATCGCCCGCTTTTCCAGGAAACTGATATAATAGCTATATCAGTTTTTTATTCAGGCGACGTGGCCAAGTGGCAAGGCAAGAGTCTGCAAAACTCTCATCATGGGTTCAAATCCCATCGTCGCCTCTTTTGTATTCAATTATTTAATCGTTTAGTGTCTTTTAGAAAATTCCCTGCTATGCTTGATAGCAATGATTTCATAAATCTTGCTTCTTTTTTTCAGGCAAAAGGTAAGGCATCTTTATGATAATTCTCTTATTTGCTTTTATCTATGTCTTCATCATCACGTATAGCTGGGGGAGGTTGTTCCAGCGATTACTAAGGATTGAGACGGCTAAAGAATCCAACTTCACTTCAATCTCCATAACATCAGTCTTGGGACTAATAGCATTATCAACTGTGGGTTCCTTTGTATCGCTTGCATGGAGGATAAATTGGGAGTTTCAAGTTGTAGTCTTCGCCATATCGTTAACGTCAATTATTTTCATTAAACCTTTCAAAGAGATTAATATTTTCAAATCGGAAACAAGATCTAATTTGTTGGTCCTGACTGTTTCCTTTTTCTTAGCTTTCGTCGTTATTTTATATGCAACAAGCTCTTCCGTAAAAAATCCAGATACAGGAATCTATCATGCTCAGGCAATTCGCTGGATAGAATCATACCCGGCTATACCAGGACTCGCGAATATTCATCAGCGACTCGGTTACAACTCCAGTTGGATTATGGTGAACGCCATATTTAGTTTTTCATTTCTGGGTAAGCAATCATTTCATTTCATGACTGGTTATTTAATTCTAATAACAACCGCGTACTTTTTTGATGGGTTTAAGAATGTACTCGGGAAAAGTGGGTCTATCAATGATTATGTCAAGACTATATTGTTAGTTTGCATGTTTGTTTTTATGCTTGATCAAGCGTCTTCCCCTGGCACCGATATACCAGCAGCCATTTTTATTGGGATATCAATGTGTGAAGCAATCGAGATGTTTGAAAAGGGAGATACCCATAATAATTCAAGAATAATTTTCCTAATGATTCTTGTCTCTTATTGCCTGACCGTGAAGCTCAGTACGGTACCAATAATTTTGGTAGCAATACCATTCATTTTCAGTTCTTTGAAGTATAGACAGACTAAGCAGTTGTGGAGCGCATCATTGTCAGCGTTAGCAGTAATAACCCCCTTCATGTTAAGGAATATGGTGTTAAGTGGGTACCTGGTTTTTCCGGGAATGACGTTTTCACCGATTATTCTTGACTGGCGTTTACCGACAGAAATTGTCCAGCGGGAAAGTAAGGTTATCAAGTGGTTTGCAACATTACCAAATTCCAGCATGGAACGGTACGAGTCTTTATCTTTTAGAGCCTGGAGCAGAGAATGGTTCTTAAATCTCAACTATATGCATAGATTTTTAATCTGCATCAATATCGTATTCCCTTTTTTTATGCTCAGTCTATTTACAGTAGAGAGCTGGAGGGCTTATATCAAGAAAAATATTCCTATCCTTTATTTACTTGGCGCGAGCATATCTGGAGTTATCTTTTGGTTCTTTTCAGCTCCTGCCATTCGTTTTGGTCTTGGCTTTCTCCTCACAACCATTGCAATTTATTTTGCATTCTTTATTCCATGGATAATTGGCAAAATCCCCATTAATCGGAAACTTTTGATGACTTGCTTTATTCTTGGGAGCTTGTCTGTAATCTTGTTAATCTTTACTCGTTCAATTAGCTTAAGTTCTTTTGAACGAAGAATTACTTCCATTAAAGCAGTTATTATCTCTCCACGCGATTACCCTGTGTGGTCTACAAGCATCTGTGAATTTAAGAACTTTGAGATGCTATGTGCCAATGAATATAACTCCTGCTGGTATGATCCGTTTCCTTGTGTAACCAGTGCGGACCCAAATGTGGAAATGAGATCGGCTGATATACAAGATGGATTCCGATATATTCCTTAATAGCTATTTGGTGAAGTGGTACTTTAAGATATACCAAACAGCCATGACCCCATCCCTGAAGCCGATTTTTTTGCCTTCACTGTAACTTCGTCCTTGGTACGAGATTGGCATCTCACGTAATACTGCATCATGCTTTGCCAGGTAACTGGTAACCTCAACCTCGAATCCAAAACGTTCAGAACGTATGGTCATGTCTCGTAATAAATCACCACGAATGGCTTTATAACAAGTCTCCATGTCTGTTAGGTTATATCCAGTAAATAGATTAGATAATGAAGTCAGAAAACGATTTGCAAGGAAATGCGGTATATACCTGGCACCAGTTTTATTGGGGTTAGTGAACCGCGATCCATAGACAGCATCCACTGCAGGATCCGTAAATTCTGCGATCAGGTTCGGAATATCCGCAGGATCATATTCAAGATCAGCATCTTGCACAATAATAACATCACCTGAACTTGCAGAAATACCTGTGCGTAATGCTGCGGTTTTTCCGCCATTCTCAGCATGAAAAATTGGTTTGAGTGCTGGGATTTCTGCGGATAGTTCTCGCAAGATTTGACTGCTCTTATCAGAAGATGCATCATCAACAGCAATAATCTCGTATACATCAGGTATGGAAGATAAGACCTTATCTAGAAGAACCGCTAGTGTCTTCTCCTCGTTATAAACTGGAATAATAATCGAGAGCCTGGGTTTGTCATTAAATTGGTTTCTTTGGGTGCTCTTGATCATAATTGCCCTCTTTTTATTTTTTTTCTTATTGGTTCTTTCACGCGTTTCTGTAATACTACATCAATCACTATAGTACAAATGCGCCAAATGATATGGTCTGCAATAGATATATCCAATCTGGTCTACGAGTTTATTCGTCGGCTTATGAAGTTTACTATTAAAAAAGAAACGAAGGAAAGTTTCAGTAGAGAAAGACGTTAGTTTGTAAAGAAACGTCAGTAATTCCCCAATCCCGCTGGTCTCCCGACCAGCGCATCGCAGGGCGGCTTGCGTTTTTCAAGCCCCATCTATTCCCTTTGATATCTGTGAAAGTTTCATCTTTCTGTGTCATCTTTCTGCCCTCGTTGCGGGATATCAGGTTTATAATAGCAAGATGTACTAGTATACAAAGTGGATTTCACGAGATCGGTAAAGGAAGGAATACATCACGGGAGATTCCTATAAAAGATAATCTATATTCAGGAGGAAAAAATGAAAAAGTGTCCGTATTGTGCAGAAGAAATTCAGGATGAAGCTATTGTTTGCCGGTATTGTGGGCGTGATTTGGTCGGCCATGCACCACAACAAAACACGAATCCCAAACCCCTGAAGAAAAAAGGGAAACTTTTCCGCTTTATCGGTTTGGGCTTTGTTGGCTTGATTTTATTAATTATCGTAATTTCCATAGCGACATCAGGAAAAAAACAATCGGCAGCGCCTGGTTTTGATCCGGTTGCCGCTACAGTTGCGGCATTGAATGGACAGGAATATTCAACCATACCGAACAATCCGACCATCGCTCCGGAACCAACTTCGTCCGAGAAAATTTATAGGATTGGTGAACCTGCCCAGGTAGGGAAGGTCTTGATTACAATCACAGCAATCTATGATGTTCAGGGAGGAGGCTATTACGCTCCCGCGGAGGGTTTTCGTTCTGTTGGATTGGATATTCTCTTTGAAAACGTTGGGGATAGTTCTGAATATGTCGATACCTCTGACTTTAACGTAATTGGTCCGGATGGTTTCCAGTATTCGACGACCTCAGTAAGCAAAGAAATCAGTAGTTGGGATAACGAAAACTTGCTCCCTGGCACTAAAATCATAGCAAAAACAGGCTTCCAGATTCCGTCCAATCAATCTGGTTTTCGGCTGCTGTACAAACCCTCATTTTCGTGGAGCACGAAAATTCTTGAATTTGAGTTTGGATATTAACCCGTAAAATTTGATCACGCTGGTCTCCTGGCCAGCCCTTTGTAGGCCGGCTTACGTTTTTAAGCCGCCGTTCTATCCCTGCTCTTCTCCAATCGCGCTGGTCTCCCGACCAGCGCATCGCAGGGCGGCTTGCGTTTTTCAAGCCCCATCTATCCCCGCTCTGCCTCCAACACCCGCCCCAGCTCCGCCAGGTCCTCACACACAAAATCCGGTTGGAAAGGCGACCCGGGCAAGTCTTCCCGCTTTGTCTCCCCGCTGAGCACCAGCACCGTCCCCACCC